>Ga0209056_10000019_pt1 | contig 137920 bp, 111 predicted proteins | sample GraSoiAngelo_114_FD_185876 | JGI IMG/M metagenome (GOLD analysis project Ga0209056, IMG submission 185876) | Grasslands soil microbial communities from the Angelo Coastal Reserve, California, USA - 14_0903_13_40cm (SPAdes) (version 2) | ecosystem: Environmental > Terrestrial > Soil >... | reverse complement strand
ACATCGGTCAACACAAAGAGGCGCGAGAATGTATTCAATACATCTGGAGAAATCGACGGCGCATGCGGTATCCGCAGTTCGAAAAACAAGGCTTCTGTACTTCGACCGGCGTCGTGGAGTCTGGTTGTAATGCAGGGAATATTGTTACGCGGAGTTGTGCAGCCGAGTTGCCGGCTATCTCAATTTCCACCTGAAAGATCCGCTGATTCCGTAGGCGGCGGTTGCCCACATAATCGTGAGGGCTTTCTTGCGCCAAACACACCGATCAAAGATGGACGTCACGTTGTCTAGCGTTGGAGATCGGAGAACGATTCGTCAGTGCGCGAGTGCGTGGCGCGAATGCGTGGCGCGAATCCTCACCATGAAAGCAACGCAGATCTATATGCATTGGATCTTCCAGTGGAACTGGAAGCTCAGGAATCAGCAGTGTCTCCGAAACTGCACTCCGGGTGCTTCAAGACTACCGATAAGCTGATTGCCTCGCTGAGGCGGACATTTTTATGCGGGGCAGATACCCGTGGAAATGAATCCTGGCGCGGCCTTCAGAGGCAGACTCCGCGTAACAATATTCCCTGCATTACATCCAAAATGCTGTCGACAGCATTTTGGTTGCAAAATCGTAGTTGGGACGCGGCTCAAGCGGGCAGGCATGCACTGGACCGTCAAGGGCGCCAACGCCATCATCGCCCTGCGCTGCAGCAAGCTCAGCGGACGCTTCCAGGATTTCTGGGAACGCCGCTCAGAGCGAAAGCAGGTGGCTGCATGACTTCCCTAAATCTGATGTGCGCCCCTCACGCGGCAGAAATACCTCTTATTACGGAACGAATTAGAATTGACCGGTAGCTTTAGCGCAGCCTTTAGGCCTTCATTCTTGCTGGGTTCAATGGGATAGTGCCGAAATGCAGGGGCAGTGAACTACGGTTTCTTCGTTTTCAACTCTTCTTTGACCATCGCTTCGACAACGGGCTTCAGAATCTCTCGGGTCACCGCTTGCAGCACTTCCGGGCTCATCTTGGCCAAGACCTTCGCAACGAGATCGTCCATGCTGGATGCTTCTGACGGTGCCGGTGTCGCCGCTGAGCCGTTAGGCTCTCGAACCACTTCTACATCTTGCGCGTAAAAGCCGCTTCCTTCTGACGTCGGCTCCTCGGCCTCCACGATGAACGTGGCGTCTTCGGCTACCTGCGCCGCTTCCTGTCGAATCGCCTCGACCGTCGCCGGCGGAATCGCTTCTGCCTCAATAACTGCCTTTGCTCCCTGGCCGGCCCCATTTGTTTTTTCGTTTCCGTTCTTTGGCGCGGCCCCCAGATTTGCCACCGTCGGCGCATCCCAAGTCGAAGCCAGTTGGTTGGCCTTCTGAATCTCGCCTTCCCACGGGCTTGACGAAACGGAAAACCATGAACCCTTACCGTCTTTCCCGTCCCCGTCAGGCGCGGGCCCGGCCGTTGTTTTTGCCTTATCTTCGACTACCGCCGTTGCCGTCTCAGCGGAATGCCTTTGGCTTGAAACCGCAGGGAAGGAAGAAGCTGCAGGCGGCGGAACCGGCGGTGCCCACAGCTCCGCGGCAGGCGGCTTGTTCGAAACCGGTCTTGGCTCTTGCACCGGGGCTCCCGGGACCGCTGGCGTTCCAGACTTTCCGGCGGCCATCTGCTCGAATCCGCCCGTCCGCCAATCGCCTACGCTGCTCTTTGACTTCGATTTCCCGGCGTTCGCCGCGGGAACCTCTTCTTGGTCTCCGGCGCCCTCGCGCCTCCAGGCCGACGGTTGTTCTTCCTCCTCCTCGGCTACTTCCTCGGAGTCCCGGTCGCGCCAATCGTGTTCCATCGTGAATGGCGAGCCCGCCGTCGTGAAACTCGAATCCTCCGCAGGCGTTTCCAGCAGGCTTCCAAACGCGACCGGCTGTGAGCTCGAATCAATCTGTAGCGGTTCCGGTCTCGGAGGCACTTCCTCCACAAAGCTTTCGCTTGCGGTCTCCGGGCCGCTTTTCATGTGAAATTCCGGCACCGGCGTTGCACTCACCGTCGGCAGGCTCGCGGCGCCTGGCATCACCATATCCTTGGCGCCATAAGCAGCTTCTGGCGCGGAGGCTCTCGGCGGCGCGCTCGTGTGTCCCGCTCCGGAAGCTTGCAGCGCGGCCTTCACCATGGAAATCAACGGGTCGGGCGGAATAAACGGCTTCTTCAACACCCCGTCCGCTCCCACTCTTTGCGCTTCCTGTTCATCGAGAGGGTCAAACGCTCCTACCAGCAGGATCACGGGGATATGTGACAGCGCGGAATCCATCTTCACAAACTGGCAGACTTCATAGCCATTTCGGACCGGCATGAACACGTCGGCAAGCACCAGGTCCGGTCTCACGTCGGCGATCTTTCGCACGGCCGCTTCGCCATTTCCAACGGCCACTACGTCAATGCCCTGATCTTTCAGGGCAAGACCGACCATCTTCTGGATGTTGCTGTTGTCGTCCGCAACGAGAATCTTCGGCACTACACGGCCTCCGGCGATACCTCACCTGCGCAAGCCACTCCGGCTGCACCGCAGCCAAAAAGCGTGCCCTGCCTGGCTTCATTGGAGCATTCGCGGGCGTGCCCGTCAATCATACTGGGGTAGCACTGTGTCCCAAAACAACACTGTCCACTCGCACAGTAGCACCCGGCCGGGCCCCAGCGAAATAGCAAAATGTGCGGCTTCCCTGCCGCCCACTTGCCTCACTTCCAAACTCGTCCCCGCAGGCAGAAAGGGATTACCACGGAACGATTTTCTTCAATCCCTTTTTCCTCTTGCTGCTCGATTCTTTCTTGCCATCCTTCTTGTCAGACGGACTTGCCGTCTGGTCCCCGGCCTCTGGTAGAGAGTCTGCCTTCGCGCCGCTCTCGCTCCCTTGACCGGCGGCGACAGCCGCCCCGTCGCTTTTCGCCCCTTCGTCGGTGGTTCCACTCGCCTCGCCGGTCCCCTCCGTCTTCGGCGGATCGCTATTCCCCGCCGCAGTGGAGGCCTTCGCTGGATCGCTCGCCGGCGCCGGCGCTGCGGGATCCGGTTGCTGGGCCTGGGGTTTCGCCTCGCTCCCATCGGAAGGCGCGGTTACGTTCTCTGCTCCACTGGTCGTCTCCGCAGGGCCGCCAGGCACCACTATTGCCACGATTCCTGGCCCGGTCCCGTCAATCCGCGATGGATTCCCGCCGGTTAGAATGTCCCCTCCCTCGTCATTGTCCGGCGACATCGTCGGCGTTCCCGATTTAGCCGCGGCGTACAATTCCTGCCTCGGGGTCGTGTGTACCAGCGCGAAGGGTTTCAAGACGAGTGGGTCATGTTTCCGCGGCGAATTTTTCTCCGCGGTCATCCACGCCACCGCTTTCGGGTCCGGCTGCGGCACCGGCGCCTTCAGCGCCTTCAGCCTGTCCTTCGCTCCCGGAACCAGCGGCGAAAGCGGATAATCCCGCACGATTCTCGCGTAATAGGGCGTCGCCAGTTCCTTCTTTTCCGTGGCCTCCCAGATCGTTCCGAGCATCCACAGCGCGTGATCCGCCTTGCTGTACAGCGGATAGCGGTTCACAAGCGCAGCCAGTCTCGAAGCAGCCGCCCTTTTGTCCCCTCGCGTGGTGTAGTAAAAATAGCCGATGCGATAATCTCCCTCCGCCAGCACTTCCTGCACTTCCCGCAAATACTGTTCCGCTTTCGGCGCCAGTGGATCTCTCGGATACTTTTGCAGGAAGGTTTGGAAGGCGTCCTCGGCCTCGAGCGCTTGCGTCCGGTCGCGGTCCGGCTTTTCCATCTCACGGAAATGCGCCACGGCCACCTGCAACTGCGCGTACGCGGCTTCCGGCAGCATCGGGAAGAACACGGTGAAGTCTGTGTACGCCTGAATGGCCTGCGTGGTGTTCGCGGTTCCGCCCTCTTTGTAAAACGAATCCGCAATCGCCAGCTTTGCTTTGGCCAGGTATTCGCTGTCCGGATAGGTATTGATCAGCGTCTGCATGTTTAGCCGGCCGACTTCGTGTCTTCCGTGCTTGATGTCGTCCATCGCCCGTTCGTAGAGAAGCTTGTCCGGCTCGGCCGTATTGTCTACGCTCGTGGATTTATTGACCTTTTTCTTCTTATGCGGAATTTGTGCACGGCTGGGTGTGGCCGAGAGCAGTAGCATTCCGGCGATGATTGAACCAGCGAGCCACTTCGCCCCCGCTTTCTCTCGCCACTTTTCTGTAAGGCGCACTCCTCACCTCTCTCACCTATCTAGGATTCCCACGCCAGCCCGGGAAGAGCGTGCTGGTCCACAATCCTCCCAGTTTAACGTTTGGATTATACCTGAACGAAAGGCCAGGTCGCGCCCCTTCTTTTGCGATGCCGCGTAGGCTCCCGCCCGGGCCCTTCCACCTCTTTCTGATGCCGGTCGAGGCCCTTGGGGGTTGCCTTGCCCCTTTCCTGGCCTACCGTTTGAACTTGCTCGGCGTCGCTTGTTTCTCCTTTTCGAGCTCGATGATGTCCGCTCCCGTGTCCGAGCTGCCCAGCAACCACCTGCTGAAAAAGTCCCCCCGCGCCAGGATGACGTAGTTCTGGATAGGCATGTAACTGTGCCGCATTCCCGGGAACACCAGCATCTCGAATCGTTTGTTTGCCTTAATCAAGGCGTTCGCCAGCCGCATGGTATTCACCATGCTTACGTTATCGTCCATATCGCCGGTCGTCAGCATCAGGTGCCCGATCAGGTTTTTCGCTATTTCGGAGTTCTTATCGATCTCGTAGACAAACTTCTCCGTCCCATCCTTTTGCTTCTCTTCCCGCACCCCCTGATACTTCTCGCCCCACGTACTGTTGTACACGTCGTTGTCATGGTTCCCTGATTCCGACCATCCTGCCTTGTAAAAGTGCGGATACTGCAGCATCGCCGCCGCCGTCATGAACCCTCCGCCGGAGTGGCCCCACATCCCCACCCCGCTCAAATCCATATACGGATGCGCCGCCGCGAGTCGCTCCAGGGCCGCCTTTTTGTCCGCCAGGCCATAGTCCCGCAAATTCCCATACCCATAGGTGTCGTACCATTTGTCTCGCTGAGGGCTTCCGCCGCGGTTGCCTACCTCAACCACGACAAATCCCAGCTGCGCCAGGGGCACGTTGGGACTTTTCGGTGAAAACGCCTTGGTTACCTGCTCCACCTGCGGCCCGGGATACACGTATTCAATCACCGGATACTTCCGGCTGGCATTGAAATCAAACGGCTTGTCAATCACACCGTAAAGGTCGGTCACGCCGTCATCCGCTTTTATTTTGAAGGTCTCGGGATACTTAAACCCTGCGGGTCATCAATTGTGAAACGTCGGTCGTCTCCAGCTCACCGAGCGGCGTTCCTTGCCCGTCGAGAAGCGCGGACTTCGGCGCCGTATCCACCCGCGAATACGTATCCACGAAATACTTGCCCGAATCCGGCCAGCTCAGGGCATGTGTGAAGTTCCCCGGCGTCAGCAATTTCAGTCCGCTTCCGTCCAGGCCGACGCGGTACAGGTGCGTGTAATAGGGATCTTCTCCGGCCTCGTGCCCGTTTGCCGTGAAGTACAACATCCGCGTTTTCTCATCTACCGACACAATTTGATCGGTCACGTATTCGCCTGCCGTGATCTGGTGTTGCAGCCTCCCCTGGCCATCGTACAAATAAAAGTGGCCCCATCCGTCTCGCTCCGACCACCACAACATCTCCTTCCCGTTTTCCACCAGCCGCAGCGGCTTTTGCGTCATCCACACGTTCGAACGCTCTTCAATCAACTTCTCGACTTTGCCGGTGGCGGCGTCCGCAACGTCCACCTCCGCTTGCCGGAAATCCCGGCTCCGGCTCGTGAAGTACAGCTTGTCCGAGGTGTCCGCCACCCACTTCGGGCTCAACCGCGAAAGCGGCGCCGGATTCTGGCGATTTTCCTCCTGTTCTTCCCGGAGCTCCTCCCGGTCGCGCTCCGTTTGCGCGGCATCGGCGATGTTCAGAACCTCATCGACAAAGCTCTTGGGCTCGACCACCACGCCCTGCTTGCTGGCCGTGTCAAAGATGTCGATTTCGCCGATCGGCATGTTCGCCTCGCCTGGCAGCGCGTAGCTACGCGTCTCCAGGATCGGCCGCGGATTGGTAAGCGAATGAATCACCCAGTAGTCGGCCACTTTGCGGTCGTCGTTGCGTTGCAACGCAAATTTCTTGGAATCCTTCGACCAATGAATCGTCACCGCCGGTGTCCGCGGACCTGCTTTGTTCGTGTCGCCCTGATCCTGTTTCTTCAGTTGCTCTTCCTGTTCCGGCAGCAGCACTCGCGCATAGCTGTATTTTTCCACTCCGTCGTTCGTCAAAGCGCTTCGACCACGCTCGTATCGCCGGCTTTTTCGAGCGCCTTCGCGTAGTTCGCGGCGTCCAGCTGGTAGAGGTTATGTCCCCGCGCGAAAACTACCGTCTTTTCATCCGGTGACAGGAAGGCCCACAAGGGTTTTTTCTTCGGCGGTGCAAAGTTGTCCAGCCGCGTGATTTTTCCCGTTGCCAGGTCGTATGCAAAGTAGATGGTACGTGTCTGTTCCGGTTTTTCCGCTGGCGTGCCCGCAGTTTGATCCTCCTGCTCTCCCTGCTTCATCTCTCCTTCTTTGCGTTGCTCCTCGATGTCTTCCTGGCTCCTTTCCCTTTTTGGTTCGTTTGGCACCACCGCGTCCTTTCGAATCTCCACCTGAAATCGCATCCGCGTGTCTTTGTCGACCAGCTTCAGCCGCTTAACCGGGAGATGCCGTGCGTCATACGGAAAATTGGTCAGCAGCGAGAGTGCCGCCGCCACCTTCGCGTTGTCCCACAACGGAGCCTTGGCCTTCCGTCCCGGGTCCACCAGGTAATACCGCGTCCCCTCCGGCGTCTCGTAGCTGTACCAGAATCGGTTGGATTCGCCGAACCAGTGAGGCGTCACCACTAGGTCAAACACCAGCTTGCTGACCTGATCGGGCAGAAACCGCTCTTCGAGAGCGTAGTTGGGCGCTACTCGCGAGGTCCGGTCTGCCGAAGACGCCTCCGCATCGGCCGCCGACGCTAGGTTCTCCTGCCCGGCCCACGCACGCGCCGCCAGCAGACTTGCCGCTGCCAAGCCCGCGCGCACTCCCACTCGCGCGACCCGTTTCTCTCTCGGACACATCCTGTGTACCGAATTTGCCGCTCTCATCGTCAATTTCCGCCACCGCGAACCGTTGCCCGGCCCAAAGGCCGCACATTATAGTCCTAATCGCGTGTGTTCGCGGCTTGAGGAAGGGCGGGGTCGCTCTACCCGGTAAGACATAAAATCTTTCGGCAGGAGGGAATATTCTTGGTCTTTGCCTGGTCCTGTAGAAAAAGCCAGGTGTGATTCGCCGGTTGGGGGATCTTCGAGAAACCTATGGTGAAACGCGCACTCATTGTTGCCTTACTTCTGGCTGCCGCGGCTGTTGCTCCACCGCTCGCCCATCAGGTGCGCAAATCCCGGGTGGCGCGCACGTCTCTCAAGGTCGGTGACGCGGCTCCCGACTTTACGCTGCTCACCGATGAATGGAAAACGGTCAGGCTCAGCGAGTACCGCGGCAAGAAAAATGTCTTCCTCGCCGTCTATGTCCTCGCGTTCTCCGAGGGTTGCACCAAGCAAATGCGCGCCGTCCAAGCCGGTATCGATTCCGGGCAAATCCCCACCTCCGACACTGCCGTGTTCGGCGTCAGCCTCGACAGTCCCGCGGCCAACGCCGCCTTCGCCGAACAGAACGGTCTCGAATTTCCACTGCTCAGCGACATGAACCACAAGATGCTCACCTCCTACGGCATCTTGAAAACCTACAGCGTCGAGAATGAAGACTATCAGTGGGCTCTTCGCGCCAACATCGTCATCGACAAGCAGGGCATTATCCGGCTCATCGACGAAGGCGACGAGGCCGTCGACCCCAACACCGCCCTCACCCTGTGCACCACCCTCCACAAGCAGCCCCCCTCGGACTAGTGGAATCAACAGCGCCGAGACCTCGCTCGCCGCTGTTGATTCGGAACTTACACCGAGAGAGGGGTAGCGAAACGGGTGAGCGATCCGCGGTTGCCCCAACCGGCTAGTCGGACGTGCCGATTGCGGCGTAACTGTCTTTCGCGGCGTCGCCGTACAGGTGCAGGAGCTGCGAGGCGCGCTTTAGCAAATCGGAGGGCAGGTCCCCTGGCTGATAGTCCACCCACCCGGTCGAGTACGCGAGCGAAATCTTTCGTCGGGCGCATTCCAGGTCCATCGAACCCATGCGCTTCAACACTTGGCTCACTTCGCCAACATTGCATTTCGGCAGCACCAACAGGAAATCGTCATGGGCCAGCCGGACCGCATAGTCCGACCCGCGGCTCACTTCCTTCAGCCGCCGCGCAAACTCTTTGAGCGCTTGGTCCACCGCCGTCTTGCCGTACTGCCGGTCCAGGTCTGCCAAATCTTCCAGGTGAATGGTGGCCAGGCTCAGCGCGGTATTCTGCTTTTTCGCGCGCGCGATTTCTTTGCCAAGATGCAGGAGCGCCGACGTACGCGTGTACAGGCCCGTCACCGGATCCACGGCCGCGGTTTCGTCGATCGCTGCTGTTGGATCTTCCGACCCGGCGCTCGGTGCGGTCGCTCGCTGCCGCAGCTCGCGAAACATTCTCTGTCGGTAGAGCATCCAGCCGTTGAAAACGAGGAGCAAGCACAAAACTCCCCAGCGCGCCTGCTCGGGACTCATTTCATAGAAATGGTCATTGTGGCGGAATAGCCGGGAGAAAGCGGTGAGCAGCAACGTCGCCGCGGAGAGTGTCGTCACCGTGAGCGCGGAAAACCACAGCCACCACTCGCGTCGCCCGAGCTTCTTTAAGTCGATTTCCACCATCTGCCCGTAGTAACTCGCTGGCCCTTCCGGACGGGAGGACTTGGCCGATAAGCTCACCCGGTCTCCGAACTCAGATACGGCGGTTCTGTCAGGCCGGCCGAACATAACCTTTAATGTAGGCTGCTGCTCGAAAGGGAGGCAATCCCCAATCGGGACAGGCTCCTCGTTTCAGGAAACTGCACCAAAGTACGGTTTTCAGACGAGAACCTGGTTGAAGATTTCCTCGAGGCTGTGGTATCGAGGCCTTTTGTTTTCAATACGTTATATGGCCAACCGAGGGTTGTGCAACAGGTTGTGAATTGCTTTGAAGAGCGTTTAATTCGTTGGCAGCTTGCCCGACCTCGTCCAATCTTCCGTAGAGGGATACAGCGCCAGCCCAATCTCATAAGAGCCATCGCCGCGTGTTTTGCAGTGCGCAACGCGGCCTCGCGAAGCCAGGCTTCCGCGGATAGGCTGGACACAGAGATCCTTGTTCCTATTCCAGGGGCTCTTGGTCAACACGCGCGCGCCGTGGCAACTCACATCAATCGTTGAGGTGATTTCGAACGCCCCCGTTAGAGGATCCGACAGCTTCACAAACATCTTGAAGGCGATACGGCTTTCCGCCCGGCGGAGAAGAGGAGCGTCCACGTATATGATCCTTCGCAACTCAAGTTGTTTAAAGGGAAATCAGGCGGGGCTCGCTTCGCCGGGCATCTTCCTTCTTCCTGGCGATCGCCGTCAATAGTACTTTCCGCTCAATTCGCGTTGCTCTTGTGCCATGCGGCACCCGAAGCTATGCCGCCTGGGCCGAAGTCCTGGCGCACGATCCGGCTTCAAAAGCCCGTACGCTGCATGTTGGCCTTGAGCGCCTCATCGATCCGCGCCACGGATTCGCTCAGGTGCGCCCGCGTCTCGACAGACATCTTGATGCCCGGCTTGCTCAGTGCGCTCTGCAACTGGCCTCGCAGGCTGGCCAATCCTTGGCGCGACAGGGTCTGCGCATCCTCCGGCACGGAGGAATCTCGCAGCACCATGCCCACCATCTTGCGCAGATGCGCTCGCTGCAACGATCGGCGGTAGCTGCCAAGGTTCAGAGAGTCGCCCCGGCGCTTTGGTCTCGGCCCAGATGGAGTCTTGCAGTTCGGCGAAAAGCCCTCCCAGGCCGAACGGCTCCGCCGGCGGGGCCACTTTTACTTCCGAATCCAGTATCCGGCTCAGCACGAGCGGATGGAACAAGCGGTCCATCACCTGGTTTTGCAAGGATAGAACCATGTCGTGAATGGGCACGTCGAAACGCGTGCGCATGGCGAGAAAGTCGACGAAGTTCGAATGCCGCGGGCTGGCCAGCTTGTTCAGCAGTTGCGGAGAAAACCGGAACGCCGGTGGCGAGAACAAATGCTCGCGCAGCAGTTCGAGCGCCTCCTTCTGTTTTGCCGCCGGCACTGGTTCAAACGGCAGCCGGTTTCCCGGATCGCCCACGTGCGAACGGTAATGGTAGACGCCGATGTATTTCGAGGCGAGATACAACGAATATCCTTCCTGCCCCAACGCGCTATTAAAGCTGCGGTGCAACACCTGGTAACCTTCCCCCGGCTTTTCCAGTTTTTTCTCCATGTTGGCGTGGATTTCCTCCGCCAATTTCACGCGCAGCGCGTAGTACTTCAGCGGGTCGCTGCCAAAATCGAAGCGGTTCACCCCGGGTCCATGTCAAAGGGCCCGCCGCCGCGTTCTTCATCGGTGTCGTATGCGAGCTGTGGTTCTGCGGCACGCGAGGCTATCTTCGCCAACTCCGGCAATTCCTCGTCTGGCGTGTTTGCGGCAATCGGCTTATAGGCATATTCGATGGCCCAGTAGTCGTAGGGACCGAGCGTGGTCTGGTGGTACGGCCCCTGCTTCTGTCCCTCGGTGGAGATATTTGTCGGGATGTAATCCATCACCGAGCCGGTGAGACCTTCCTTGGCCGTTAGCGTCGCGTCTTGCGCCTGTTCCAGCGTGTGGATGGTGCTCGCGCGGAAGTTGTGGCGCAGCCCCAGGGTATGTCCGACTTCGTGAGCGGCGATCTCCACCAGATAGTCGTGGACGAACTGGTTCGCCTCCGGACCCTGCGGATCCATCCCTCGCGCGGTCAGCAGGTCGAACGCGAACTCCGCGTCCCGCACCGCGCCACCGACCAGGTCGCAGAATTCCGCCGGCCGGTTATGCCACGGAGCTAGGAACGGTTTTCTTGGCTCTTCCATCCACGGCATCCAGGGCGTTCCCGCAGGATTCACGTATTCGTTGATCTCCCGCCGGAAAAAGCGCGTCATCCCCGCATCGAAGCGTATGTCGGCGTCGTAAATCTCTCCGGTGAGCGGATTCACGCGGGACGGCCCTTCCGCGAATCCGGGGTCGGGATAGCCCGCGAACCACCGCAGCGTGCTGTACCGCACGTCCGCCGGATCCCAATCGGCGTTATCCGGCTGCTGTCCCACGCGGTCGTCGGCCAAACGTGCACGGAACCCCCGGCCCAGGCAGTTCGGAAATGCTGTACCGGAAATGAAACAGCACGCTCCGGATGTCCGGTACGTTGCGAGGCGGCTGAGGTGAGGGTGGCGGCGGAACGCCCGGAGGCAACAACGGGGGCAACGGCGGCTGCTCGGCGGCAAAGTGGTTGACGGTTTCAATTTCGATGTTGCGGTCGAAGGCCTTCAGCATGCCGAAGTTGCTGTTCTTGGCGTCGTAGCGATAGGCGATTCGAAAAACGTCGTTCAGTTGGTAAGCCATCATCGGTACGTCGGTCAGCAGAATGGCCCCGAGGTCAATCAACTCGCTCTTCCGTTCTGGATGGGGCTGGCTCTCGCGCTTGGTGGACCCGAGAATCGAGTCGCTAAAGGAATGCGCGACCGCGCGCCCCATCGGAGAGTTGTCCTCGGCGGCGAATCGCGTATTCTTCAGAATCACCTGGACGTTTTTCCCCTCTTTATGAAAGACAAAGGGCGTTTCTCCGCAGTAGCTGTCCGCATAGAATCCCCACTCGCCCAGGCCGGATTCGCAGGTGAGCGAGAACATGTACATTTTGTCGAACTGATCCGGCTGAATTTCCAGAAAGACTTTGTCTTCCGTCTTGTAGAGGGTGAACAGGCCTTTGATCACTTCAGCCTCTTTGACGACGTCGGCAAAGGGCTTTTCCTTTGGCGGCTCCGGCTTCTGGTCCGCGGGGCTTGTTTCTTTTCTCCGTCGTTTTTTCCGGGCGGCGTCTGCGCCGAGAGTCGCGTGCTTCCGAACAAAAACAGTGCGATGGCCAACAGGGGGAAGAATGCTCTAGGCATACAGGTCACTCCTTGGGTTGGCCGCTTGGCGGCCAAGCGCGTTGCGAAGGAATATGCGGCTGATACCGGAGTTCTCGAGTAAAGTCAAGTCAAGGTCAATTCGCGCGCCGGCGGAGTCCCAACTCAATCATCCGCCCATCTTCGATTTCCCATCTTCCCATTTCCGCTTTGTCTCAGGCTTCGACGAGGCGGAAGCCTCGGCCGGGCGCAAAACGATAACCTTGCAAGTATTCGTAGGCGACGCTCCACACGGCACCGCCGGACGCCGCGAACATCAGCTCTTCGATCGGAACGCCAAGAAGCCGGATTCCCGATAGGTTCGCAAGATTGTAGTAGAGATCGACAAAGTTGCGGTACAGCGACAGAAAATACAAAAACAACGCAAAATACAAGATGGTGAAAATCACCGCGCCCACGATCATGGTCAGGATCAAGTCACGGCGCAAAAGGGCGACCATGAGCGCGCAAACCGCAAAGGCGACGGCGGTGTTGTAGATGTTCTTCTGGGGATGCCAGGCCCGGAGAATCAAAAAAACCACGACCATCACGATAAAAGGGAAGTAGTGTTTCTTGCGCGGCTGCTTTCTGAGCGCGGCAAATCTCTCCTTGAGAAAGATTTCGCCCACGACGGAGGCAATCCCGCCCACCGCGCCGGCCCAAAGAAAGTCTTCGATGCCCACGCGAAACCGCGCGTCCAGGTCAAACAGCGACGGCGGGGTCCAGTATTGCGGAACGAACAGGAAACTGGTGAACGCCAGGGGGACGGTGACTGCCGTGCCCCAAATCATCTGCGGACGATACTTCTTTCCCACGAGGTAACAAACCGCCCAGGCGGCGTCGAAAAGGAGCGCCCCGACCAAGTACGCCAAGTGGTAGTTCATCTTCATTTCCTCCGTCGCTCGGTTCGGCTGTTCCTCACCATTTCGTTCGAGGTTCGACAACGGGCCGGCAGAGACAGCGAGGGCCAATGATGGCGGAGGTTGTTCCCCTGGCAGGGATATCTTGCTCGATCTGTGAACTAAAGCCTTGATCGATAAGGCAGGGCGAACGAGGTAAATGTCGCCTGCCCTTCAACTGGCGAGACGAGCAACAGGAGAAGGAGAGCCGGACGTTGCGAACGCTCCGGGTCTACACCCGCCGCAATGCCAAGGTTTACCGGATTGCCTGGCTTCGGCAAGGTCACGAGACTAGGCTTACGCTACGGTTCGTAGAGGTACAGTGGGTGAATCTCCTTGGGCCTCTGACACGCGGGGAATCGAAGGAGTTCACTTCACGCCTCCCCGCCCTGAACCGCGGCGTTAAGGGAATCAGAGCACACAGCGTGGAAGGCCGCAGGGAAGGGCGGGACCGACAGCAGCTTCGCGTGTTGCTCGCCAGCGCGGGCAAGCCGGTGCTGGCCGAGTCCGCTTCCACGGAAAATATAAGTTCTTGCGGCGCGCGCGTTCGAACCGGGTGTCGTTTGCAGCCGGAAACCCGCCTGTTTGTCCAATCTTTGCAAGGTGAATTCTGGGCGCGAGCCAGAGTGGTGTACTGCCAGACACTCTCGGTGAGGACCTTTGCGCTGGGGTTGGAGTTCCTTGTGAGCGCGGTGAGTGGAGCACGCCGAGGTGAGCGATTTCGCTTGTTCAACAACGGAGGCGAATCAATTGGCGACAGTGAGTTCGATGGTGGCGGTGGAAGGGATTTTTGAGCCGGCCATCGGCGACTGGTCAATCACCGCGCCGCGGGGCCATTGTGGAGCGGAGACATAATTCACTTTGCGGCGCATTTGCACCTGGTCCAGGCGTCGTTGGGCCTCATTTTCGTTCAATCCCACCAGATGCGGCATGACGTAATCGGTCTCGCGAGGTCCCTCGGAAACCAGCACGTCCACGCGAGGCGTGGCAGCCCCGGCGCCGGGTTTAGGGTTTTGCAGCACGATGGTATCAGCGGACTGCCCTGGCATGCTCATGGCGGAGACTTCGCCGACTTGCAGGCCCTGGCGAAGCAATTCGACGCGCGAGGCGCGCAGGGAGTTTCCTTCGAGCATGGGAGTCTGCAACTGGCGCTGGCCAAGGCTGAGGACGACATGGGCCTGCTGGGAAACCTTCATGAGGAGGCCAGCGGGGGGAGTCTGGCGCAACACCACGTTGACGGGCTGCTCGCTGTAGATGCGGTCGGCGACGCGCAGCACCAGGCCACGGGATCGCAGCATGTTGTTGGCTTCCGAAACGTTTTTGCCGACGAGATTGGGCATGGTGACTTCGCGGCCATGAATGGCGATGCGCATGGCAGTGATGGCGCTCAAAAAGGCCGCTGACGCAAGAATGAACACGAGCAGCGTCATGCGGGTGAGCCATTCGAGTCGTTCGCGCAGAGTCATCTTGAGCCGTAAGTTTAGGTTAGTTCCAAGTTTCGCAGAAAACCGAAAAAAGAGAACCTTAAGCCGGAGGTTCTTTTTCCGTATCTCCGTTGCCAGCCTTGCATGTTGAATGAAAGCGACAAAGGAACTCCGACGGGTGCTCGCCCCCTCAAGTTTCCGATTCTTTATTTTGCAGGGTCAGGGGCGAAATTGCCCGCGCGGCCCTGCAGGTTTTTTAGGTCTGCGATCAGAGAGCCGATTCCCTGATTTACATTTCTAATGAAAGTATCCTTGCGGAAAGCTCCTTCGACCGGCTCGAGCATGGTCCAAAGCACAAAGCGGGTTTTCGCGTCGTAGATGGTCAGGTTGCATTGCGGCGCATAGCTCGGAACATGTTTATCGCCGTTGAACGGCGCTTTGAATCGAATTTCAAGAACCAGGTCGGCCTCAGCCGGAGAAAACACAAGGGTGTATTTTCCCCATTCTTTCATCGCGGCGTAGAAGGCGTTATACGGTTGATCGACATCACCCAGCTTGCGGAAGGTTTGCAAAGCAATGCCATCAAGCCCTCCGTTAGAGATGAAGACATTCTTCGCCGTAAAGATTTGGGTGGGCACGGGAGCGGGCGGCGCAACGCCTTTCTCCTGGCCACCGACCGTGTGAGAAGAAGAAGCAAGAACAACAAGGAAGAAAAAAACGATGATGGTAAGGACGGAGCGCGACATGGACCCTCCGGGAATGCTGCCCGAAAAAAAGACGTGTCCGACCAGTGAAGGGTTGCGGAACTGCGCCAGGGAAAGGAAAACCTCCGGTCTGCTGACGAACGGACCAGAGCGTTTCCATGATGGATCGAGCCATTACTTCTTGAGAGGGGGAGGCGGATACTCCGGTAATTTGTCCTTGCTGGTATCCGCGCGCTTGACTTCCAGCTCGTCGAAAAGGAGCGATGGGCTGATGACCGTGGTAGGAATGCCGCCGGGGCGATTACTGACCAGAGGGTCGTTGCCAGCGGCAATCACGTCGGCGCGCAGCGCGCGAGTGTCCAGTTCGTTGAAGACGGCGCCGCGCACGAGTTCTTCGTGGCCATCGCTCGCGTAAACGCGATAGAGCAGGCGGGGGGTGTTGCCGGGCTGGACGAGCGTTTCGACCCGATAGCCGTAAGGCAGGCCCTGTGCCTTGACCATTTCCGTGACTTTCTTTTTCAGCTTGTCGGGCGATTGTGGCTCCGAACTTTTGACCAAGAGAACGCCGAGATTCGCGGCGGCGGTCGCGCCAGGCGCCGCGCGGCCGTGCCCGTTCGAAGCAGGGAAGTCGCGAAGCGGCTGCCGGCCGATGAGGTAATTGGTGAGTATGCCGCTTTCGATGACGTCGACGGACTGCGCCTTTACACCTTCGCTGTCAAACAGGTAGCTCCCGATGAGACTCTTGCCCTGAAAATTCTTCAATGTGGGGTCGTCAATGACCGAAAGAAAGGTCGGGAGAACGCGCGCTTTGTAGCTGGTGGCGAAGGCGCCGACCGTACGGTTGGGCCGACCAAGCTGCGGCTTGCGACCCACGAGGTTTTGGCCGATCAAGGAGGCGACGATGTCGTCGGCAGCATCGGGGGAGAACAAAACGGGGCCGCGATACTCTTCTTCGACAATGGGAGCTTTGCGGAGCGCAACAATGGTGTCGAGCGTTTGCTTTGCATCTGTCATCAAAGCGTCGTGCGAAGGTAATTCCTCCAAGTGCGCAACGAGGTAAGCGGGGCTGCGGCTGAGGCGCATGCCGTCAGCGGCTTGTGCGGAACCGTTTAATTGCAGGAAGTAGGTGGTCTTACCGCAGCGCGTGACGGTGCCTTCGCTATTGACAACATATTCGTTAATGGCGGAGAAGCGCGCGGACGCGGTGACGGATTGCACGTCGGGATACTGACGATACAAGTCGGTGACGTCCTCGAGAGTTTTCTTCCAGGAAGTTTCATCGAGCTTCAGGGAAACGGTGGGGTCGACAGCGATGAGCGGAGCGGATTTGGCAAAATCGTCCACTGGATTGGCATCGGTCGTGAAGCGCTTGAGTTCGGCTTGCTTTTCGGCGAGCGCCTGGCCCGCGTCCTTGTAGGCTTCGTCGGTGGCGAGCCAGATCTGATGGCGGAGGGCAAGGGAATCGTTGTCCAGGGGAAGAATGGTGGATTCGCCTTGGCCGGGGCCGTAGAAGCTGTCCTGTTTGTAGTCGCCGATGCGAACAATCACGCGCAGAACGCGAAAGTGGGTGTGCTGGTTTTCGCGAAGTGCACCGAAAGCGGCTTCGGCGCCGTAATCTTCGACGTCATTGACACGATATTCGATGAAATAAGGCGGCTGAACCTGATCCATTTTGAGCCGCGATTTGGAGCGCTCCAGTTCGGTGAGCAGGGCTTCGAGCAAGCCATCGCCCCGGGCTGCCGCGCGGGCGGCAACCCAGGCGGGGTCGAGCGCGGGCTTGGAGTCGCCAGAAGCGGCGCGGAGCAAAGGCACACAGGGCGCCATGGCCAGCGCGAGAGCGAATGCCAGCTTGCGGTGAAGAGCGCTCACGGCTTCACCTCGTCTTTGGCTTGCGCGCCGGCTTTTGCCGCAGAAGCCCCGTCTTCGAACCCGGGCGGAGGCAAGAGCGGCGGGCGTTCGTGCTGATGCGCGCGCTTTTGCACTTCCATTTCCGAGAAGAGCATGGAAGGAGCGACGGCGGCGACGGGAACTTGCCCGCTCTCCGCGCCGCAAACGCCGTTAAAAACATGTTTCTGAGCGCCGGTCGTGAGGATGCGGGTCAAAGCGGCGAGAGGTGTGCCGACAATGTCGACCCCGCGGACCAATTCATCAGTACGGCCGTCTGCATACACCTTATACACCATCACGGGGAGCACTTGAAACGCCTGCGGCAGTTGGCGCGTGGTGATGGTGAAGCCGCCCTGTATGTCGTCGAAATACAAGCCGTAGGGTTTGCCCTGTTTTTTCACTTCGTCGACGAGTTTCTGCCGCATCTGGGTTTCCGGGACCGTTTGCGTGGAGGTGACAATGAGATTGCCCTGGCGTCCGGTGGGCATGAGTCCGGGCTGATTGCGGCCGTGGCCATTGGACTCGCTAAAATTTTTTATGGGCATGCGCGACATCAGAAAGTTCTTGAGCACCCCGTCTTTGATGACTTCAACCCGCTCCGCGGGCGTGCCCTCATTGTCGAAGTCGTAGGCGCCGGCGAGTTTCACGCCCGCCAATTCGTGGATGGTGGGATCGTCGACCACGCTTAGGAATTTCGGCAAGACTTCCTGCCCGACCTTCTTCGTGAAGGTTTGGCCTTCTTCTTCATCGCGCTGGCGATGGCCTTCGAGGCGGTGGCCAAGGACTTCATGGAAAAAGACGGCGGCGGCGCGCCCGCTTAGGAGCGCAGGACCGTCGTAGGGTTCGGCCACGGGAGCTTTGCGGAGAGCGCTGAGGTCCGCGGCCATCTTTTCGATTTTGGCAGTGAGTTCGGCTTCCCCAGGCAGGCCGGTGGCGTTGGGGGCTTGAAAGGTTTCGACGCGAAGCAGGTCCATGCCGTCGTCGGCGCGGGTCTGTGCTTCCATCACCAGGCGCATGGAGGAACTGGGCGAAACCAGTGTCGTGCCTTCAGTCGAAACCATGCGCGAATTGGAATTCGTGACCTGAAGAACGACCGAAGCGAAATAAACGTCGGGATATTTGCGGAAGGCGGCGGAGAGGCGCTTGATTTCGCCTTCCCAGGCGGAGCGGTCGAAAGGCGCAGGGTCGGCTTCGCCAACATGGGTTTCCGGTCTCTCCTTGGAGAAATCAGGGGATTTGTCCTCCTCTTCGGCGCGGACAGCGGTGTCGGTACGCACGTTCATCAGCGCGGGAACAGCGCGCTTGTATTCGCGATCGGTGAGCTCCCACAAGACGCGAGCAATGGCATCCTGATCGTTGCCGAGAGGAAGTGTTCCGGAAGAGACACCGCTCGAGCGGCTCTGCCCGTGGGTATTGTCGAGGTCGGGAGTGCCAACACGCATGGTGACGTCGGCGAAGCGGCGGGCGATGGCCCGGTCATCTAGAAGGCTGCCGTAGGCCCCGGTAAGCATGATGAAATCCTGGTCGTAGACCGTGTAGCTGAGGTAGTAGGGAGGCTGGTCGGAGGTGCCAAGTTCCGTGATGGCGCGGGAAAGCTCGGTTTGCATGGCCTTCAAGACGGGATCGTTGGTGGATACGCGCGCCGATACCCTTGACGCGGTGCTCGGCGCCGAGGTCGGCTTATCGCCTGCGTCGGACGGGACAGGGAAAAAGACCAGCTGAGCTGCGAGGAAGCTGGCCGCGGCCAGGCGCAAAAGCTTTGCTGCGCGGACGTGTAGTTGTCCGCGATTTGGTGACAGTTCAGAAATAGGCATGAAAAGTGGACTCCCCTTCGGCGGTCGATTGAAACAGTCAGGCCATTTCAACGGTCAAGTTCCACCCCTGCCAGGCGGCCTGAGTGACGCAGAATTCGAGTATGCCTTAGTGTTTTGACGCGCGCAAATGAGGTCTTGCGGAAAGGTTACTCCCCATCGAATGAGGCAGGCATAAAAGACCGAATTGCCGGTCGAGGGCCGTTGACGCGTTTGGCGAAAATCACATATCGCCGAAGCGTTCGGCGGATTTGAGGCGGGCGCCGTTGGCGAATTCAGCAGCGCTGACTTGTTTGCGTCCTTCGAGTTTGACGGACTGCAACCGCAACGCGGTGGCCTTGCCGCAAGCAACAAACCAATCCCACTTTCCGCCGAACAGAGCACCAGGCACGGAGCGAGCGGACGCGAAGGAAGGATCGGCGCGGATTTCTGCTGGCAAAGCCGCGTCGTTAGCCGCTGGCTCGCCCCAGAGGTGGCAGGTCTGGCCGCGAAACGTGGTATAGGCGCCGGGCCAGGGAGCGAAACCGCGCATACGGTTGTAAATTTCCAGAGCAGAGCTATTCCAAGCAATGCGGCCATCCTCCTTCTTCAAAATGGGCGCGATGGTCGCCTCCGCGTGGTTCTGTGGTCTCGGAACGATTGTGCCCGCGTCGAGCCCGCGCAGGGTTTCTTCAACGAGAGGGGCGCCAGCTTCAGACATTCGCGCCGCCAGTTCGGGGGCAGCCTCGGCAGGGCCAATTTCCATTTCACGTTGCAACAGGATTCCGCCGGTGTCCATACCCGCGTCGATGCGCATGGTCGTGAGGCCCGTCTGTGTTTCGCCGTTAGCGATGGCCCAGTGAACGGGAGCGGCGCCGCGATACTTCGGGAGCAGGGAAGCGTGAAGATTGATCCAGCCGTGCTTGGGAATCGAAAGGAGGCGTGCAGGGATAATCTGACCGTAGGCAATAATGACGATGACGTCGGGCGCAAGCCTTTCGAGGAGCTGCTGGACTTCCGGTGCGCGAATTTTCTCCGGTTGGTGCACGGGAAGATGCGCGGCGAGTGCAACGTCCTTCACGGGGGAAACCGAAATTTGCTGTCCGCGGCCGCGGGGGCGGTCGGGTTGCGAGATGACGCCCAAAACATCGAACTCGGGCCGTGCCAGAAGATGTTTGAGCGTGGGGACGGCGAACTGGGGGGTGCCACAAAACAGGAGGCGCATGGTTCAGACTTTCCCGGCCGAAACAAAGGCTTTGCGAAATACCGAGGGGACAGGCGTTGAAATCCTGCTGAAACAGGGCGCCGGATTCCTTCGCTGGCACCCGGGATAAAGCTGCGCCGCTACCGTGTGAAGTTTACGGAACTTACCACTCTCCTTGTTTGCGAAGCTTTTTGATTTTGCGCTTGATGAGGTCGCGCTTCAGCATGCCCAGGTGCTGCAAGAAGAGGATGCCATTGAGGTGATCGATTTCATGGCAGAAGGCGCGCGCCAGGAGGTTTTCGCCGCGAATTTCAAAAGGCTCGCCTTTGACGTTTTGTGCTTTCACAGTGACGAATTGCGGACGCACGACGTAGCCGCGAAAGCCGGGAATCGAGAGGCAGCCCTCTTCCTCGCGGACTTCGCCTTCGGCGTGGGTGACTTCGGGGTTGGCCAGAACGATTTTGGCTTCGGGATTTTTCCCGCCGGTCACGTCCACCACCGCGAAACGTATGCTTTTGCCAATTTGTGGGGCGGCCAGGCCAACGCCCTGCGCGGCATACATGGAGGCAAACATGTCTTCGGCAAGATCTTCGAGTTCGGCGTCAAATTTCTGCACCGGCGCGCCGGGCCTTTCGAGCACCGGATCGCCGTACTTGACGATGGGATAGATTTTGCGCGGCGGCGAAGACGGCTGTGGCGTCTCGGTGGCGGTAATCGCAGGTGTTTTAGAACTCGTTGATTTGTCGGACATAACCGTCGAAGTTCCGCCGCGTCTCCGCGAGCGAGTCCCCACCAAATTTTTGCAGAAAAGCATCGGCTAACACAAGAGCAACCATGGCCTCGCCTGCGACCGCACCGGCAGGCACCACGCACCAGTCGGAGCGCTCATAGGCCGCCTCGACCGGCTCCTTGGTAACCATGTTGGCGGTGTGCAGCGGCTTGCGCAGCGTGGAAATGGGCTTCAGATAGCCACGCATGACGAGGTCTTCGCCGTTGGTGATGCCGCCTTCTAGCCCGCCGGCACGGTTGCTGAAGCGGCGAAAACGGTGCACGGCCTTATCGTAGAAGATTTCGTCCTGGACGTCGCTGCCGTGAGCCGCGGCTATCGAAACGCCCTCGCCGATTTCGACGGCTTTGACGGCCTGGACGCTCATGAGCGCCTGGGCCAGGCGGCCATCAAGTTTTTCGTCCCACTGAGCGTGGCTGCCGAGACCGGGCGGAACATTGTGAGCGACAATCTCGAAGACGCCGCCGACGGTGTCGTTGGCCTTGAGAACGGCGTCCACTTCGGTTTTCATTTTGTCCTGGGTGGCGGCATCCGTGCAGCGCAGAGGGGAATCCAAATCCGCGCTGACGGCGCGAATGTCCTTCCAGGTGGCGGGACGCTCCAGACGGATGTTGCCTACCTGGAGGGTGTGGCTGGCGATTTCCGTGCCGAATTCCTGCAAGAGGATTTTGGCAAACGCGCCGGCCGCGACGCGCGCGGCGGTTTCGCGGGCAGAGGCCCGCTCGAGAACATAGCGCGCGTCGTGATAATTAAATTTCAGAGACCCGGCCAGGTCCGCATGGCCGGGCCGGGGTGCCACCAGCTTGCGCGCGCCAGGGTCATCCTCGGAGGGCTCCACGGGAAGGATTTTTTCCCAGTTGGCCCAATCGCGATTCTCGATGCGCAAGGCGATGGGAGCGCCGATCGTGTTGCCGTGGCGAACGCCGGCAAAAATCTCGGCGCGGTCCTGTTCGATTTTCTGGCGGCCGCCGCGACCGTAGCCCAGCTGACGGCGGTGCAACTCGGTGTTGATGAACTTGAGGTCGATGGGGAGCTGCGCGGGAAGCCCGGAGATGTAGGCGAAAAGCGCCTGTCCATGCGATTCGCCGGCGGTATAGAATTTCAGCATCCGCGCCTCTGTCCTCGCGTGTCCTTTGACCGTGCCATCAGGAGGAAGAGACAGTCTAGCGACCGCGGCCTTCGGCGTCCAGCAAGCCGCGTTGTGTGCCTGAGCGTCGAGCAATTCACGCAGGATCTCGGCGGCAGCTTTCGCTCCGTGAGGGATACGCTCGTGCATATCTTGGGCGGCGAGTGGGACTTGCTAACTGGAAGGAGGGTCTCATACCGCTCAATTCTTGACGGATTTGCGGACGCGGCGCGACAACCTTTTCCATCCGGACGCATTTCCCAACGTCGCTGCGGTTCGGATGAGGTGGGCAGAAGTCGAAAAAGAGCAAACCGAGTTCGTGAATCGCCTGACCGAAGAAGCCCTGGCAAAAAAATGCTTCCTTTTCGGAAAAAGGAGGTCAGCTTGGGGCGCTTGGGGCACTTGATGCAGCATCTCGCGAACCACGCGACTTACCGTCGAGGTCAAATCGCGCTGACATGCGACAGCTGGACGCGGAACCTGTGGCTACGGACTTCCACGTGTTTCTGACGGAAGGCCGCGGGGGCCGTTAATCATTCAGCGTTGGGTTTCTTTGCCGCCGACGTAGAGGGGCATGAGGATTTCGATGGCGATGCCGCGCCGCCCCTGGCCCAGGTCGTCGATGCGAACCACTCTGCCAAGCGATTCGCGATTGAGAGAACCGGGAGAGTCTGAATACGGGAAGGTAATGAACACGCGCATGCCCTCGATGTACGTCCCGTTTTTGGAGGCAAAGTACACACTTTCCCGGGTCGTGTTCAGCGTAGGGAGAATCTCGTCGAAGTTGAGATGAGCATCCGAAGGCCGCACGCGAACCACCTGCTGAAGCTTCAGACGAGCCCGACGCCGGCGCTCTGGTGGATAGCCCATAGTGTCCTGTCAAACCAGATTACCGGACATCGGCCGGTGGCGACCCGCGGATGTGGCCCAAGTTGCTCTTTTGACAACGGGAGCGGCCGTCGAGAACGACTCTTCCGAACGGCGCAAGCCCCTGTCGAATGCACAAGATACGGGAGGTCAGGGCGGCGACACGCCGGAGACGGGGAGTTGCCGGCGCCTTGCTGCGGAATCGCTTACTTGACGCATCGTTGCCAGCGAAGTTACGCTTCGGGTAGTGCTGTTTTGGGCGAGAGGCCCAACGCAGAGGACGGGTGCAGACAGGAACTTGTGGCCGACACTCCGCTCCAGGTAACAGGCAATCATGCAAAGCAGGAAGAAGTCCCTTCGGTCGTCGAAGTGCTGGAAGGTGCGACGAAACGGGCGATAGCCGCCGTTCAGGACTACTCGCAGCTTTCCTTCCGCGCGCTGACCAATCTCGCGACTCCCCCGCATTATTTTCAGGACACGCTCGTGCAGATGGATGACGTGGGCGTTGGCTCGGTGCCGATCATTCTGCTCTCCGGATTCTTCATCGGTGGCGTCATGGTGTTGCAGACCGGCGCGCAGTTCGTGCGTTTTGGGCAGACGTCGTTGACCGGAGACGTGGTGTCGCTGGCGCTGGTGCGCGAACTTGCCCCCGCGATCACGGGCCTGCTTACGGCGGGGCGGTGTTCGTCGGGAATGGCTTCGGAGCTAGGTTCCATGCTAGTGACCGAGCAAGTGGATGCCATGCGGGCGATGGGCACGGACCCCAGCCGCAAGCTGGTCACGCCTCGAGTGCTGGCAAGCCTGGCGATGGTGCCATTGCTGACGGCCATGATGGTGTTCGTTGGTCTGCTGGGTGGATGCGTATCTTCGGTTTTCTCGCTGCAACTGAGCGCGGTGGAGTTTTGGCGGCGCGCCATCGACATTTTGGAATTCTCGGACCTAATGCAGGGATTTTCAAAAGCTGTGGCATTTGGGTTGATTCTCTCCACGGTGGGCTGCTACAAAGGATTAACCGTGCGCGGCGGCACGCAAGGGGTCGGCCGTGCCACGACGCAGGCGGTCGTCATTTCCTCCGTGTTTATTATTGTGGCCGACCTCTTCTTGACCAAGCTTTCTCTCTACCTAGCCAACCGGGTCTTCTAAACCTAATCCCCGGTCGAAATCGATTCGCCTTTGGCGAGAACGCGGTCGAAGAAGTCCGCGCAGGCTTTGTAGCCGCGCACCCAGGAGCGCCACAGCAAAAAATCGTGGATCTCGTCAGGAAAGACCATCTGCTCGAAGGGAACTTTCTGTTCGCGAAGACGCTGCACAAGGTCCACCATCTGGCTGAAGTCCACGTTGCGGTCGTCATCGCCCTGAATCAGGAGCACCGGCGATTTCCATGATCTGATGGAGGCGTTTGGCGAAGACTCGAACGCCAGGCGCATGGCCTCCGCGCGGTCGGGAGGGCCGCCGCCCTCCTGCCCACCCGGGCCGCCGCGGAAAATGCCGCGCGCGGACCAGTCATGCACGCCGTGGAAGTCCACGCCCGCCGCGAAAATGTCGGAATTGCGTGCAAGGCCCATGGCCGTCAGGAAACCACCGTAGGAGCCGCCCCAGAGCCCGATCTTCTTAGTGTCCACGATCGCGAGCGTTTGGAGATATTTTGCGGCGGCGACGATGTCCTGATATTCCTCGGCGCCGCGCGGCCCGCCTTTCTCGCGTTCGCGGAATGCGCGGCCGTACATGATGCCGGTACGGTAGTTGACCGAGAGAACCACGAAGCCGCGCGAGGCGAGATACTGATTCTCGGCGTAAGCGTTGTGATAGTACTGCATGTAGTGAAAGCCGAGCATCATTTGGCGGCGCGAGCCTCCGTGCATGAACAGCAGCGCCGGCCCGGCCGCGGTGCGTCCGCGTGGAACAAACAGTTGGCCGTGAATCTCGAGGCCGTCTTCGGCAGGGAATGTGACTTGCTTGGGCGCGACGAGCTGCGCGGTAGGAAAATCCCCGGGAAGAAGGCCGGCAATCATCTCGCGTCCAGAAGAAGTGAGGTGATAGGGCATGGCCGGGGAGACGGCGGTTGAGCCGAGACAGACAATGGTGCGGCCGTCGGAAAGTTCGACCGGTGTCCACTCCATCGTTGGGCCTTTACTGAGCGGTTCGGGCTTGCCGCCGTCGACGCGCACGCGCCACAGATGGCGCCGGTCGATGTCGTCCTGGTTCGAAGAGTAAATCACCGAGTGCGCATCGCGCGATATCGTCACATCTTCGACCTCGAATTCCCCGGGAGTGAGCAGCACGGCCGCGCCGCCGGAAGCGGCTATGGAGTAGAGATGGTTCCAGCCGTCCTGCTCGGAAGCGAAAAGGATGCGGTTTCCGACGAAGTGCAAGGATTTATTTTCAGTGAGATTCGGGAGCGATCCGTTCTGCTCTTCGCTGCTGTGCCAGATTGCGTGAGCTTCGCCGCTAGAGGCATCGGCAACGTAAATAGCCCAAGGATTGGGGCGAATCTGAAGAAGAGGAAGACGCTCCTCGAGGCCGTGGATGCGGACGAAGACAATCTGCTTGCCGTCGGCGGACCAGCGCGGCATGGAGTCACGATCTACCGACGGCGCGAGGTAGCGGATGGATTCCTGCCCGAAATTGTAGATAGCGATGAAGCTGTGATCGCCGCGATGCGAGACGAAGGCGATTTCCGAGCCGTCGGGCGACCACTTCGGCGAATCATTTTCGCCGCGCACAAACGCAAGTTGATGTGCCGGCGTTGCGCCAGACACGGGGGCGACCCAAAGTTGGCCGCGCGCAGCCCACACGGCGGTGGTGCCGTCGGGCGAAAGTTCGACGTCCTCGCAGCCTTCGCGCGCGCAATCCAGGTCGCCCAGATAGCGCGGCTCGCCCTTGTCTACGTCCACGGCCCACACTTGCTGCTTGGGCCGAGTGACGTTGCTGGTGGGGTCGGCAACATCGCCTTCGGCGTTGAGTTCGCTGCCTCGCGAATAAACGACGGTGCGGCCGTCGGGAGTGAGCCGAAGACTGGCCAGGGCCATCCCGTCGTCTGCCGAGTAATGCGTGACCTGCCGCGCCGCGAAGCCGGGAGCGTCGGCGATCCACGCGTTGCGGACGCCCCTGGCATCGAACACCCAGGCGACGCGCGGCACGCGTGCTGCAGCGGTCAAGTCGTCGGGAAACGGCGAGCTCATAACCTGCTCGACGGTGAAGCTTTGCGCCGAGGCCATTTGCGGAACAAGCATTGCGCACACGCCCGGAACAAGAAACGCAACCAGATCGAAGAGAGCTGGCAATCTAGACGAGCCGGAAATCGTTTTCACCGAAATCTCCCCTTTACTCCCAAAGCCGCTGTATTGTACGCCCATCTCGTTTTGTTCAGGCCTCGGGGAAACGATTGCACATTAGGCTCCCTTTCCGGAAACCAAAGGCCAATTGCCGCTATAATCGCAAGTATGATCGGAGACGGGTCTTTTCCCTTTGGAGAAGCGAGATCCGCGATTGTTTTTGAGAACGTGCGCATCGGCTTCGACGAAGGAGAGATTCTGCGTGGGGTGTCGTTTTGCGTGCGCGAGCGAGAGACGGTGGTCTTGCTCGGCGAAACCGGCACTGGAAAGACCCTTACGCTGAAGATGGCTGCAGGGCTATTGCGGCCGGACAGCGGATGCGTCGACGTGCTGGGCCAGAAAGTATCGGAAATGGAAGAGAAAGAACTGCTGGCGTTTCGCCGCAAGATCGGCTTCATGTTTCAGGAAGGAGCTCTGTTCGACTCCTTGACGGTTGCGGAGAACGTGGCGTACCGGCTGCATGAAGACGGCATGCCTGCCGACGAGATCGAGCCGCGCGTGAGAGAAGTGCTGCGCTTTGTGGAGTTGGAGCATACCATGGGCCAGCTTCCTTCCGACTTGTCGGGCGGCATGAGACGGCGCGTTTCGATCGCGCGGGCCCTGGCAAATCGGCCTCCCATCGTGCTGTATGATTCGCCGACGGCGGGCCTGGATCCCGTTACCTCGCAGACGATTATCACGCTGATCTTGCGCCTGCGCGACATGTATGGAGTGACCGCCCTACTCGCTACCCACCGGCTTCAGGATGGATTCGCGTTGGCGAATTTCCATTTCGACCCTCGTGCGGAACGCGTGGTGGCCAACTCGCGAAATGGGGGTGGGCCGGCGGCAAATGCGGCGCGGACGCGGTTTCTGGTGTATCGCGAGGGTGAGATTTATTTCGAAGGCGAACCAGAAGAAATTGTGAATACCAAGGATTCCTATCTAAAGCGTTTCTCGGCGTGAATTTGCGATAGTGTTCTTTTTGGAATGCGGGAGGAAAGAACAAAATGCCACAACGAAAACAACTTACCTGGACGGAGTTGCGGGTGGGGCTGTTCGTGATGGTGGGCTTGTCGGTGCTGGCAGCCGGAATCTTCTACGTGACCGGCCAGGGAATTTTGGGGCCAAAGTACCGGCTGAAGACGTATTTGCCGGAAGTTTCCGGGCTGGCCAAAGGGGCGACGGTGCGCGTGGACGGCGTGGAAGTGGGAAACGTGGAATCCATCACGTTTTTGCGGCGAACCCCAGGGAGGGCCATGGAGCGGAACAAAAATATCGAGGTGGTGATGCGCGTGGACCGGAAGTTTCAAGGCGATATTTTGACCGATTCGATAGCAAGCCTGAGGACGGAAGGCCTCCTGGGCAACCGTTACGTGACCATTTCGCGCGGAATCACGGGGACCCCGATTCCTGATTCCGGAGTCATTCCGGGAACGGAAGAAAAGGCCATGTCGGAGGTGGTGGAGAGAAGCGCGGAAGTTCTGGGCAATCTTTCCGCCTTGTCCACCGACGTGCGCGAGCTCGTTGCCGGCGTGCAGGAAGGCCGTGGCTCGCTTGGGAAAATGCTGACCGATGATCAGGCTTACAACCATTTGAACGGTCTCCTGGCCAAGGGCGATGCGATGATGACCGGCATTCGAGATGGCCAGGGCACGCTTGGAAAACTGGTCGCTTCCGATGACCTGTATGCGAAGGTGGATAAAGGGATGGATGACGTGAACGTCATGCTGGCGGATACGCGCGCCGGCAAAGGCACCCTCGGCAAATTGCTTTACGACCCGACGCTCTATGACCAGACCAAAGAGGCGGTGGCGAATGGCAACTCCATGCTGAAGGATGCCCGCGCCGGCAAAGGCTCGTTGGGCAAGTTCATGACCGACGACACTTTATACGACAAGCTGCGCGAAACCAGCGCGAACGTTGCGTCTGCTTCCGCAAAGCTGAATGACAACACCACTACCGCGGGAAAATTGTTTACCGACCCAAAGCTTTACGACAATCTGGCCGGGTTGACCGGAGACATGCGCCTGCTGATTGGCGACTTTCGGCAAAACCCGAAGAAATTCCTGCACATCAAGATCACCCTCTTCTAAAGCCGCTGGCGCTTTGCCGGAACCGCCGCAATGTGCTGTAATGCGGCTGTAACAATCGGTGCATACTCTTGCCGTTTGAATCGCTTCTCGTTCGAGGCCCATGGAAACGCAGGATGTAGCGCAAAAACCGGCACGGACCGAGCCGGCCAAGTCCACCCTTCCGCAGCCAGGGCGCCCGGTTCCGAGCCGCGCTTATCCCGGCGCGTTAATCGTGGTGGAGGGCACGGATGGCTCCGGAAAAAGCACGCAGCTGTATTTGCTGAAGCGCTGGCTGGAAATCGGCGGCTACCGGTTGCACTTCACGGAATGGAATTCCTCGCCGTTGGTGAAGTCGGCGACGCGGCGCGGCAAGCAGCGCCGCTTGCTCACGCCGACGACTTTTTCGCTGCTGCACGCCGCGGACTTTGCCGACCGCTGCGAGCGCCAAATCATGCCGTTGCTTCAGGGAGACTACCTGGTCCTGGCTGACCGCTATGTTTACACGGCCTTTGCCCGGGACACGGCCAGAGGCTGCCCGCCGCACTGGCTCAGAAATCTCTATCGCTTTGCTCCTGTCCCGGACATCACGTTCTACTTCCGCGCGCCGCTCGACGTGGCCGTGAACCGCATTTTAAGCGGGCGTCCCAAGCTGAAATACTACGAAGCAGGCATGGACCTCGGATTGTCGTACGACCGGGCAGAAAGTTTTCGCTTGTTCCAGGCGCGGATTCTAGAGGAATACGACAAAATGGTAGATTCCGACAGTTTCGTGGTGCTGGACGGCACGATGCCGGTCAATAAATTACAGAAGCAGATGCGCGAAATCGTCGCTTCGAAAATCGATCTCAAGCGTTTTGCTCCCCGCGCTGAGGAAGGGGAGTAAGCATGCCCAATCAGGAAAAGGAGAAGCCTGCGGCGACGGTTACCGCGACAGAGGCGGTTGCGCCCCCGCCCCCTTCCCCGCCGCCACCAAAACCGGCTCCCGCCTCGGAAGATAGCGGTACACAGTATTTTTTCGGCGAACCTCTGGTCGGATTCGACCCGAGCGAAATCACCGGCAGCCTGATCGTGATCGAAGGCATGGACGGCTCGGGACGCTCCACGCAAATCATGCTCTTGCAGGAATGGCTCGAATCGGAAGGCTTCGCCGTGCAGACCAGCGGCTTGCGGCGTTCGAATCTCGTGGGCCGCGACATCGACGAGTTGCTCGCCAAAAACGCCGTGACGCGGCTGACATTGGCCTTGATGTATGCGACCGACTTTTTTGATCAAGTGGAACACCGCATCCTTCCCGCGCTGCGTTCCGGCACCATGGTGCTCGCCGACCGTTACATTTTCACGTTAATTGGCCGCGGCGTGGTGCGTGGAATCAACCGCGACTACATGAGTGGGCTTTACGCCATGGCGCTGCGGCCACATCTTACTTTTTGGCTGAACGTCCGCCCGGAAACCGCCTTTGGCCGCGAATTCCGCAAGGCGCAGGCCATCAGCTACTGGGAAGCCGGGCGCGATATGTCACTTTCGCACGATCTCTATTGGTCCTTCATCCGCTATCAGACTATGATTAAGCGCGAATTCGAGGTGATGGCCAAAAAGCACAACTTCATCGAGCTCGACGGCGAGGCCAGCGTGCCTGCTGTCAATAAACTCCTGCGCCAGCGGATCGCGGAACAGCTGGGCATTCGCTCGACGAAGTACACTCCCTCCTCAGCCTTGTCTCACCTCTGGCGGTAGCATTGCCGATGCCTGAGCCGATCCACATCGCGGCGATCGACGCCGGCTCTAACGCCGTGCGCCTTTCGGTGGCGCGCGCCCATTCCGCTTTGGACATCGAACCGCTGCAATCGGAGCGCTACCCGCTGCGGTTGGGTGAGAGTGTTTTTCTTCGACAGCACTTCAGTAAGGATGTTTTCAAGAAGGCCGCAAAAGCGTTCCGCCATTTTCACGACATCATGGACGAATTCGGAGTGGCGCGGTATCGAGCAGTGGCGACCAGCGCTACGCGAGAGGCGGAAAATCGCGACGCGTTTGTGCGCGCGATCAAGCGAAAATCCGGAGTTCTTCTGGAAGTAATCAGCGCAGCGGAAGAGTCCCGTCTCGGCCGGGAGGCCGTGCTGGCGGCCTTGGGGCCTGAAGCCGCTCCGCGCTGTATTGTCGATTTGGGCGGCGGAAGCCTGGAGATCAGCATCCTCCGAGATCACAACGTGGAACAAAGCGCTCAGTTGCCGGTGGGCACGGTTCGGCTCATGACCACTTTGGATTTGCCCGGTGTGATTCGTCCTGCGCAAAGGGAACAGGTACATAAATACGTGCGCGCCTTGCTCGAGTCAAAACTCGTGCCGCGGCCCAACCTGGGAGAAGGGATCGCCGTGGCGCTGGGCGGCAACGCCGAAACGCTGGCTGACATCGCCCCGGGCGAGCGAGTGCACGGCTTACAGACGATCGAGCTCTCCCTGTTGCGGGAGCGTTTGCCCGACATGCTCGAGCGCGACGTGCACGATCGCATGAAGACTTATGGGGTGCGCCGAGACCGCGCCGACGTGATGGGCATCGCCGCCATTATTTTTGTCAACCTCGGACGCTACCTGAATCTGCGGCTCTTTGCCGTCCCGGGGGTCGGCGTGCGCGAGGGGCTTCTGCAGGGAATCGCGCACGAAACGTTCTCGCGCAAAGAGCCGCACCGCTACAGCGGCGCCGCGCGTCAGTTGCTCGTGGGGACGCGTAGCTTTGCTCGCAGGCTCGAATACGATCAGCGGCACGCGGAGCACGTGCGCGAGTTGTGTCTTCAGCTCTTTGACCAGCTGCAGCCGGTACACCGTTTACCGCCGCAAACGCGCGTGCTTCTCGAAGCGGGAGCGTTGCTGCATGATGCCGGACACATGATCAGCCACCGTGGACATCACAAACACGGAGAATACCTGGTTTTGAACGGCGATATTCCCGCGCTGGGGGGCCGCGAACGCGCCATCGTCGCCGGTCTGGTGCGCTATCACAACCGCAAGTCGGAACCTGCTGGACACCACACCGCGTATTCCTCCCTGGATGACGCCGATAAGCCCATCCTGCGAAGGCTGGCCTCGATTTTGCGGATTGCCGAGAGTCTCGATCACTCGCACCGCCAGCGCATCGTGAAAATTCGCGCTTCGTTTCAGCGCGGGGCCGTTGGCTTGGAAGTGCAGGCGCGCGGCGATCCCGGCGAAGATTTGCGCGACGCCGGGCGCAGTGCGGAATGGTTTGAAAAAGAATGTCACGTCAAGGTTTACACGCGGCGGGCTCCCGGCATTATGAATCGAATCCGGCGTTTGTTCCGCCCATCGTCGGCGTTGAGTGATTCGTGAACGACTCCATGGGTCGTGGAAAACGTTAGGAGAAAAGGATGCAGCTCTACATCGTTCGCCATGGCATCGCCATCGATCGGGAAGACCCGAAATGCCCTCCCGATCCGGAAAGGTATTTGAGCGAAGAAGGTGTCGAGAAAACGAAGGCAGTTGCGAAGGGTCTGGCTTCCCTTAGGGTAGCGCCCGGCTTGTTCGTCACCAGCCCTTACACGCGCGCGGTACAAACGGCGGAAATTTTTGCAGACGCCTTGGATTACTCCAAGCAGAAAATCCGGCGAAGCGAGTTGCTGCTACCCGGCGCCGAGCCCACGCTGCTTTTCCGCGAACTCGCACGGGACAAGCAGGCTTCTTCGATTTTTTTGTTTGGTCACGCGCCGCATCTTGACGATGTGATCGCCACCGCTTTGGGCTCGAAGAAGCGCGTAACGACTCTGAAAAAAGCAGGCGTTGCCCTCGTTGAGTTGAAACGCATTTCGCCTCCCGCCGGCATTCTCGCCTGGCTTGCTACTCCCAAAATGTTGCGGCGAGCCGGGAACTAGACCATGGGCCTGCGACTTGCTTTGGGTTCCCAAGGTGGTTGACTAACGCTCCGGTTTCACTAGTCGGACGCCACAGAAAATGGGGGCGTTTGCGGAGCCGGCAAAGCGACGACTTTCCCCGCCTTGACCACGGGCTTCAGAATCAGAGGCCTGCCCAGATATTCTTCGAGCAGATGCTTGCCGGCCGCGATGCGCGCGGCGGTGTCCACGTCGTCCGCCAATCCTCGCACCCGAAGCACGATGGTTTCTGCGGACTTGTCCGCATGGAGCCCCGCACCGCTTTCCACCCCGCATTTGCGCAGCGCAAGGGCCAAACGCAAAACGCCGGCCAGTGCGCGAACGCGATTCTGCCGCTCTGTAGATAATTTGGAAAACGGCCCGCTCTTGTCAGATGGTTCTGTGCCCCGGTGATAACGGACCACCATTGCGAGCAACTCCCATTCCTCGTTGTTCCACCCGGGCGGGAGCGGAAGGCCAAGGATAAACTTCCGCGCCGCCTTCTGCGGTGATCGATCCGCGTCGGCATTTCCGACACCGTGCAGTCGGGCCGCGGTCAACAGGATGCGATCGAGCGTCGGCTCGCAAAAGGCGGGACCGGCATCCGCTCGTTTCAAGGCTTGGTAAACCGCCACGGCAATGCGGGAAACCTGTGAGGTGCGGCTCACATCGGGATCGACGGCCCGCGCCGTGGCGCGCAGTCGGGCTTCTGCGGCCGCCTCGACACGGCCATTCGTGGGCAAGCCAGCACGCCACAAATTCCAAAAGCTGGTCTTCCCGAGCGTGAGTTGCCGATACGTTCGAATGCAGTGTTGGCGTTCCTGGCCAATCGTCTCCATCCACACGTTCAGGGAATCTTCCGTCTCCACGAAATCCGATTTTTTGACGATGTCCAGCAGCACGTCGAGGTCGTGCACTTCTCCCAGCAAATCCTGGACGCGCTTCAAATTCTCGCTCCAAAGCGCGTAACGCTCCGGTAGCAGGCTCTCAACCGTGTAGCGGAAGCGTTTCAGGCCGATTCGCAGCGCATGCCATGGCTTCGGTTTCTCCGTGCACAGGGCTTTTGCATGAAGTTCCTTTGCGGCTTCGAATCGTTCAAGCGCCATGCACTCCGCGGCCAGACTACCCGCAGGCACCAGCCGGCTGCGCTGCCGGAGCACGCGTGCCATTCTTCTCCACGACCTTTGATCGAATTTGGCGACGATGCGTACCGCTGCTTCCCTCAGCGCGGGCTCCTTGGACTCAAACGAAGCTTGCAAATGCGCGCGGACGGGATCGTTTTCAGGCCCGAGCTTCTTGACCCACTCGTTCATCACCTGGGCATCGCGCAGTGCGCCCAAAGTGCGGAAAAGCTTGCGCGCCGCCTTGCGCATCGCAGGCCAGGCCGGATCGGGATCGATTTCTTCCATGGCTACAGCGACCGAGCGGCACCGCCGGATGGCCACGCGGAGGTCTTTGACCGCGTCCATCTTAGGCGACGAGCGCACAGAGTCCAGTGCCTTCAGCACTTGGTCCATCCAGAAAGGCAGATCGCGGCGCTCTAGGTGGGCCCCCGTGGAAAGGGGAGTTACCGTGGACACAGCTAGCCTCAAAGTGTCCGCCCGGACGTTTCCCTTGGTAGTGAAAACCCCTGTCGGGCGGGTAACATAGAGTAGCTCCTCGAGAACCTATACGTCCAGCCAGGCTGTGAAAACTTTGTGGAAATGTTGATAGAAATTTGGAAAACCGAAACGATAATCCCTTCCCTGGCGTTCCCTGTCCCGCGGGTTTTCTTGAGTGCCGCCTGTGGGCGTGCTGTCTTTTGACGGTCCACGCCGGAGTGGCCGAACCGGCAGATGCGCAGCAGGCAAAAACTAATCCTAGCGTGCTGAAAACAAATCACCTACAAGCAAAAAAGCCAGTTAGATCACCGAACCTCCGTCGTTCCTTCATCCACCTTTCGGGCGAATTGCCATGAGCGATAAGCCCATCGAAAAGAAGCTGCCCCTGCACTCCTTGCTTGGTTGTCTGAGAACGCACTTGCGATTTTCGAACTGGCGCGCCTCGCGGAAGTGGCGAACCTACCCCAGTGAGTTGCACAAGTGCGAGAAATGTCCGGATCGAAGCGCATCGGCCTGGACGGAATGCGCGAAGCATTTCGATACTTTTCTGAAAGAATGCAGGAGGTGGCCAGTCTGCCCAGGGTAGTGGGTTCGAGAGGAGTGCTCCGCCTCCTACGTTCCTAAAGTTGAGAGGGCGGCAAGCCTAGTTCTCCCGGCGCACTTATTGGAACCGTCAAAGCAAACAGGGAGCAATCCACATCAAACGGCAAGGGCGGAATGCGGGAGTCTTGCAGGTATTTTCCTCACTAGCGCGTCACGGCGAAATAGATCACATATGCCCAACTGCATAGCCCATGAAGTAGGCACCACAGGATGCTTGCGTTTCTGGACCACGATAGCACCATTGCCAAGGACATCCCCATGGCGTAACCCAAGGACAGTCCAGTAACAGTCACTGGTGGCGTTGATTCCAGTTCATCAATGCGCCGCTCTAATTCTTCGATTCGCGACTCATCGTCATCATCGCTAAATTGTCCCTCGCCTAGTTCCAATTCCTCATCTCGTTTGTCCATGGAAAGCCTGCCTTCCCCAAGCCCCAAAGACTCTACCACTCCGATTGTTAAGCTTTGGTTTCAGGGGGTAGACTTTTCTCCACGTTTCCGCCAGAGGACTCAATGCCGCCAGCTCTTGACGGAACTGCACAAGGGGAAGCAGCCAGAAGATTTTCTCACCATGATTCGCCGCGGCGTTCCTCAAAAGACGGCGCGGGAATCTTCGGCCACAAGACGGACTCGGTCCTTTCGCGCTACAATATCGTCTCCGAGGCTGACATCCTTAGACAGACGCGGCCAGGTGATCGAAGAAGGCGCCAAGGCCGCAATTCATAGTTTATGCATCTCGAGCTCCACTAGAGACTGGAAAGGAGGCAGCCCGGAAGCCTTCCTAATCAGCGAGTTAGAAGCAAGCCCGGAATGGCGGAACTGGCAGACGCGCTGGACTCAAAATCTAGTCGTACTTCGTACCGTGGGGTTCGATCCCTCGTATACACCTTCGAAACCGAAACACCGCACAAATCAACCAAAATCGCGTTTTTCAAGGCTTTTTGATGAAGTCGTTGTGCAAACCTCTGCAAGCTAATGATGCCAAAATCGGGGTTTTGGGAGCTTACTGTATACACCCGCAACGGTGACTCTGGTCCCGGAGAAAGGAGTCGAACCTTCACGACCTTGCGGTCACCGGATTTTGAGTCCGGCGCGTCTGCCAGTTCCGCCACTCCGGGCATTGCGTTTGACTATATCATGGGTGGCGTGGTCAGTCATGGGCGACGGGGGCAAAATCGGAGTGACCCCGGAGGCGATTCGCTACGCCCTGTGGCTGACCCACTAGGTACGCTGTTGATAGACTAAGCTATTATTCCGCCAGCGAAAGCAGCACGGTAACGAGGAACTCGGGTCCGGACGGCCGCCCCGTAAGACTTATCAAAATTTGGACAATGCCCCTTCGTTGGTGTGTCGCTGAACTGTGTCCCTGGCGAATTGGTACGGTGTCAAGGTTCAGCGCAATGTCACTTTGTCCTACCGAAGCAAAACAACAATTCGCCAACCACACGCTATACGACCCCCTCCTCCGGGACCATTTAACCTACTGAAAAGAACGGGTTGTGGCCTGGTGGCGGTCCGACTCGCTGACAACGGCGCAGCGGGCAGGTCTTGGACAACACCAGCTCAAATGTTGCTTTGTTGTTTTTTGTCGTCGCAACAGCAACGGTGGACAGGCGATTCAGCTCATCGGCCTACCTCCAGTCGCATCGTCAGCAACTCGGACGCGGAAACCAGAGTTGTACGCAAGAGCGAGCACTGTTGGTCTTCACAGAAGTCACCGTTCATCACAAGTTCGGCGGCCCTGCCAAGAGAATCACCAGGTAAAACAAAATGCAGAAAAATATGATACGCCACCCTAGCTCCCAGCCGGGATTCTTAACCTTGCGGCAAATCATCCATACGATAAGCCCATTAAAGGTAAGAATCAGGAGACTTCCAACCAGCTCTCCCAGCTCGTGGACCAGGTCAACATCATGCCGCCAGTTTGTAAAAAACGCCCGTATCATTCCCAATCGCCACGAAAGTAAACACAGCGGAACCAGATAGGCGGCAGCCGCAGCTGCTTGCTTGCTTCTCTGTTTGAGTTTTACTTTGAGCAGCTGCCAGCGAAACTGCCTGAACAATTCTCTTCGCGCTCGCAAGTCTTCACTCATCCACCGAAGCGCGGCATACTCGGGTTGTTCATACTTGGGGTCATCCATAAAGCAGTAGTCCTCTCGAGCACAGTGTCCTTCGTTGTGATGATGATACTGATAGTTCCGTGGACGTATCAACGGTGAGGTTGCCCAATATGACATGCCGTGAGTCCCGTCGCAAGAATAGAGCTTGTTCGTCATCGGGCCCACGTCGCATCAAGGCATAGCATCTGGAGTACACGAATACAGTGGTGTTGTAATTGAGCCAGGTTCAACCAACGCGAAAATGCGAAATGAGCGGGCCTCGATGTACTTCGCCGTCTGCCCGAAGTAAGCCTCGCGCCAAGGACGAACGCGGTCAGCGAGTCGAAGCCAGGTGCGTCCGACTCGGCATAAGACCAGAAGACTTGGCTGAGACGGATTCAAAGTCCGTGGTACCTAGACTCGTACCGTATGGGTTCGCCCACCCGGGGCCCATTCTTCTGGGAATCACAACCACCAGTGGTGGGTTTGAAATCACCAGGATCAAGGGCCCAGCAAGAATTTACCCATGTGGGCCGTAACGGCTGGGCGTTTTTAGGCCGAGGATATAAGACCCCTCTTTCTTTTCCTCCCGAACTGCTCTATATTCTCTGTCCGAACGACCTATGGGCGGGCAGCCCAAAAGTAAAGCCTCTTCGTGGTCCTCCGCTGAAGTAGGGCGGTTGTGGGAGGAACCCACCGAAGCCATCTCGGGGAAACAAACCGAGAGGCCGTAGGAATCCTCGCCGCTTGCGGCGGGGAGTATGTCACGATTTAGGGCGTCAGCAAACTCGGACGGCAGATTGCTTGAGGAAACGCGGGAAAGGCTGTCCAGTTGAATGCAGTTGAAGAGGCTCCTGGCGGTTTCAGTAATGACCCCGTGTAGTTTTTATGCGAGGTTGTCCCGATCCTAGCATTCTGTCCGGCACCGGGCTGCCTGCCAGAAAACACGACTTCATCGTTCAAAGCCCGGAGGCTCCCGTGATCGCCCATGCCCTACTCTGGCTCAGGAACCGACCCATTTCATTCCTCCTTGTTTCTCTGATCGTCGTGGTCCCCTTGATGGTCATCAGCTGTAGCGGGGTAAACAACACGATGCAAAGCCCCAATACGGGGACCATCAACGTCTCGCTCAGTGATCCTCCCAGTTGCATGCCGCCTACAGGTCACTTCACGCACGTGTTCATCACTGTGCAGTCGGTCGAAGTGCATACCAGTGCGACTGCAGGCGACAGTTCGGCGGGCTGGCAGGAACTCGCTCCGCAACTCGCTTCCGCTCCTCAGCAGATTGATCTTTTCTCCCAGGCAAACACCAACTGCGTGCTTGCGCAATTGGGTTCCGCGAGCTTGCCCGTAGGAAGCCTTCAGCAGATTCGCCTCGTGCTGCTGTCCAACGCGCCAGCTGCAGGCGCTGCCACGCCTTCTCCAAACGCTTGCGCGGGCCACGGCTTCAACTGCGTGGTTACGGATGACGGTTCGATCCACGAGATCATGTTGAGCAGCGAGGCACAAACGGGGTTGAAAATTCCTCCCGGCCAGATCATGGGAGGTGCCATTCAAGTCGCTGCCGGACAAAGCGTGGATCTGAACATCGATTTCAACGCGTGCTTCTCGATCGTGCAAGAAGGGAATGGCATCTTCCGCTTGAAGCCCGCCCTGACAGCGGGCGTCGTCAGCGCCAACCATTCCGGCATTGGCGGGCGGGTCGTCGACTCCGTCAGCAAAACGCCGATCGCTGGAAACGTGCTGGTGGCCATCGAGAAAACCGACAGTACCGGAGTTGACCGCGTCCTCATGCAGACTACGGCAGATTCGCAGGGCAATTTCCGCTTCTGTCCGATGCCGATGGGAACGTTCGACATCGTAGTTGTTGCGCTTACCGCGAGTAACGCGCCTTATAACGCGACGACCGTAGTGAATGTGCCCAACGGTTCGGATCTCGGCGCCATTCCGCTGGTCGCCGAAACCGGTGCCACCGGCCCCGCCAATCTTCAGGGCTTCCTAACCGCGAAGACCGCAACCGGCGGCGCTACCGTCGACGTGAGTCTCGCGGCGCTCCAGAGCATCTCGCTTTCCGGCAACGTCACGCGGCAGTTGAATATTCCTCTCCAGAACACAAGCGCATCAGCGGCGGGCCCGGCGGTGAATTCTACGGGCTTGGTTTCCATCACCGCCAGCAACAGCTGCCCTATGGGAAGTCCCACAGGAGCGAACTGCGCCCAATACATGCTCGTGGTTCCTGCGAGCAATCCGAGCGTAGCCGTGTTTGCGGCAGGCGGTCTTACGTTCTCAGCGCCGGCGAGCGGCGACGTTCTCTTTACCGTGGACGCACAAGCGGCCGTGCCCATGAGCGGTGCAAATCCCGATTGCATGCCGCCCGAGATCATGACCTCCAACGACGCTAGCACACCGCCACAGCCGCTCAAGGTGACACCCGGCATGACGACGAACGTCGCTCGGATGGACTTCTCCAGTTGTTCCTGATCGGCCTCGCCGCGGGAGTTCCTCCATACACTCGCAGGCTTGGCCGGCGCCGATTCCCACGCAAGCTGCTACGCTCCTCTTCCGCCGAATTCCGCCGAAAATAATGCGAGACCTCTTCATTGAAACGGTTTAGCATGCTTCATGCGGTTTGTCCGGCCGGGGTGTCGGGCCACGCTGTAGAACTGTTGGATCCCAGGAGAAACTCGTGCGACGATCGAGGTGTCTTCTCTTTTCGTTGATTTTTTCCGCCGTCGTTTGTTTTCTAGCTCCAAGTCTCCTCACCGCCGCAAACGGCCCCACGAACCGAACCTACCTTCACAAGAACTGGCAAATCCAATCTTCCTGTGAAGCAAAAACCACGGGCGATCAAATCTCCCTCGCGGGCTTTGACGCCGCAGGCTGGCACCGGGCCGAGATTCCGGCGACCGTCGTCGGCGCTCTGGTCACCGACAAGACGTATCCCGATCCCGATTACGCCATGAATCTGGACTCTTTTCCGGGGATGAGTCACTCGAACACCGAGCTTTTCGCCAATACGGATATGCCCGACGGAAGCCCGTTCAAGTGCTCTTGGTGGTACCGAACCGAATTCGTCTCGTCCGCGGGCGCAGACAAGAATGTGTGGCTCAATTTCCTCGGAATCAATTACCGTGCCAACATCTGGGTCAACGGACAGAAAATCGCCGATGCCAACGATGTCGCCGGAACTTACCGCGCGTATGAATTCAACATCACGCAATTTCTCAAGCCCGGGAAAACGAATGCTCTTGCCCTGGAAATCTTCGCGCCCGACAAATACGACCTGGGCATCACATGGGTGGATTGGAATCCCACGCCGCCGGACAAAAACATGGGGATCTGGAAGGAAGTGTTCCTCACCTCCAGCGGAGCCGTCGCCGTGAGAAATCCGTTCGTCTCTTCGAAACTTGACGGGCAGTACAAGTCCGCCGAATTGACCATCAGCGCGGAACTCCGCAATGCTTCAAAGGCGTCCGTCAAAGGAATGCTGCAGGCAGAATGGGAAGGGATCGCTCTCGAGCAGCCCGTGGAATTGGCTGCCGTAGAAACGAAGACGGTCAAATTTTCCCCGGAGCAATTCCCGAAACTGAAATTGGCCCATCCCCGGATCTGGTGGCCGTATCAAATGGGTATGCCGAATCTCTACACCGCAAAGCTGCGCTTCGAAATCGGCAAGCAGATTTCCGACACCGCGAACGTCACGTTTGGCATTCGTGAAATCACTTCCGAATTGACCGACAAGGGTTATCGCCTCTTCAAGGTCAATGGCCGCAAGCTACTGATTCGAGGCGCAGCCTGGGCGCCCGAGCTGCTCTTCCGGTGGTCTTCCGCAAAGCTCGACGCCGATCTTGGCTACGTGCGCGACATGCGCCTGAACACCATTCGCCTGGAGGGCCGCCTCGACCGCGACGAATTTTTCGAAAAAACCGACACGCTCGGCATTCTCGTCATGCCCGGCTGGACCTGCTGCGACGCCTGGGAACGCTGGAAGTATTGGACCGGCGATCAGAGCCACGTTGCCGCCGCCTCGCTGCGAGATCAAATCACGCGCTTGCGCAATCACCCGAGCGTGTTCGTCTTCCTGAATGGAAGCGACAATCCTCCCCCTCCCGATGTCGAGCAAATTTATTTGGACATCGAGAAGGAATTGCAATGGCCCAATCCCGTTGTTTCGTCCGCATCGGCGGAGAAAACGACGCTGACCGGCGAGTCCGGCGTCAAGATGACCGGCCCCTACGAATATGTACCGCCGGCTTACTGGCTTCAAGACACGGAAGCCGGGGGCGCGTACGGCTACAACACCGAAACCAGTCCCGGCCCGGCCATTCCTCCCCGCGAGTCCCTGGAAAAATTCATTCCCAACGACCATCTCTGGCCAATCGACGAAGCGTGGAACTATCACGCGGGCGGCGAACGCTTTACTAACGTGAACATTTTCACCGACGGTTTAAATCGTCGCTACGGCGAAGCCACTTCCCTCGACGACTATGAGCGCAAGGCTCAGGCCATGACCTACGACGGCGAGCGTGCCATGTTCGAAGCCTATGGCCGCAACAAATACACCGCCACCGGGGTGATTCAGTGGATGCTCAACAACGCCTGGCCCTCTCTGATTTGGCACCTGTACGACTTTTATCTGGTCCCTGCCGGCGGTTATTTTGGAACCAAGAAAGCCTGCGAGCCCGTGCACGTGCAGTATTCCTACGACGGCAATTCCGTCTACGTGATCAACACCACGCATGAAGCTCTGAAGGGAATGAAGGTGTCCGCGAGAATCTACAACATCGATGCCAAGGAAAAAACCTCGCGCAATACGACGCTTGATCTAGCGGAAGACAACAGCACCAAGGCCTTTGACCTGCCCACGCCCGAGGGTCTTTCCACCACGTATTTCCTCAAACTTCAGCTGCACGATGCCACGGGAAAACTCGTCAGCGATAATTTCTACTGGCTATCCACCAAGCCCGATGTGCTCGACTGGGCCGGGAGAAGCGACACGGTCTACACACCGCAAAAGGATTTCGGCGACTTGACCGGACTAAACGGCCTGCCAAAGGCCAAAGTGACGATCACCAAAACAACAGGTGGAACCGGATCAGAACAGTGGATGACCGTTTCGCTGGTCAACCACGGCGACACCGTGGCCTTCATGATTCATCCGCGCCTCACACGCGGCAAGGGCGGCGAAGACGTGGTGCCCGTTTTCTGGAGCGACAATTATTTCTCGTTATTGCCGGGAGAGAAAAAATCCGTCACGGTGCGCTTTGACAATTCTTCGCTTGCGGGGACGACCCCGAGACTCGTTGTGGACGGTTGGAACCTCGAACCGGTGGCGCGATAAACCAGGCGTTGTGTTTGCTGCTCTGCGGGATGGCCCACAGGCACAGCGGGTTCGTTTGGCGCGCGGGCGGCCATTGCCGGACGATGCCCGTCGAGCCGCTCCACTGGCGCGACGAAGCAGTAGCCCAGGCGCGGACGCGTTTCGATGAACCGCGGGCTTTGCGCTAAATCTCCAAGGACACTGCGAAGCTTGTTCACCGCCGTATTCAGGCTGTGGTCGAAGGCCACGTAGGTGTCGGGCCACAGTTTTTCGCACAGCGTCTTTCGCCGTACCACCTGTCCGGCGCTTTCGATCAAAGTCTCCAGAATTTGGAAGGGTTTTTCTTCCAGCTGGATGCGCATGCCGCGTTTACGAAGCTCCCGCGATTCGAACGAGACTTCGAACGCGCCAAAGCGCACCAGGGAAGGCAAGTTTTTCTCGTCACTCATGCGCCCTGCCCGCGGGGTTCCCTGGCCTCGACCCCCAGGTTGCCCGCCGATGCTTTCCTTGTCCTCTTGAGTTTTTCGCCTAAGTCTCCATTCCCCAAAGGCTGTAACGCTGATAAAGACTTGTTCTTTCGTTGTTTTATTCCCGCCAACCTTTTGCCATGAAACCCCAAAGCGTTTTCTCCGGTGCGCCCATTGCCGCGCCTCGCCGGGACGCAGAAGAAAGGAGCTCGAAAGCGAACCGGTTTTCGTGGAGGCCGCGGACTGCAGGCCTTCGAAGGTCACCAATCTCGAAGTCCTGCGCGTTTTGCTGAGCATCGTTTCCAGACCTGGCAGGACAAAGCAGGCAACGCTCTTCCCATCACCGATACCGACATCGGTTTCCGCGGTTCCACCGGCGCCGACCGTTTCCTTCGCAGACCTCACCCAGACACAAGGAGAAACGAACCCCGAGTCTCTCAATGGAGGTACTTTGCAAGCGAATCTGATCATTCCGGAGCCCTGCCATTTCCTGAACCCCGCTCTGGGTCCGGTGGCCCTCATTCGTCCGACCTCGACCAGGCTCAACGGTGCGGTGGCGGCAATCCAGGGCTTCGTGGATGACGGACTGTTCATCGGGCAGAAGGATCCCGCCTTCCTGAACACGGTCTTCCGGTTGGCGGAGGAGGCTGACGACGCTCGCCGGGCGCTCTAAGTCGTTCTGCTTTGCGGTCCCCGGTTCTAAAGGATCTCCGGCAACTTGTGGGTCCGGGCCTCATTAAGCCAGGGCCACTTCTTATTTTCTAAGTGGGGTCGACATTAGAATCACCCGGCATCGGGGGGCCTCAAAGACTGATTTTCCTTCTGTTCCCCCCGGCTCTATTTCCCAATTCACGCAACCATTACGCGCTCGTCCAACATCCAATGCGGTAGAATTGGGGGGGTAGGCAACTCCGCCTGGGAGAACGCGGAGACCACCAGCTTTTAAAGAATCGGGATGAGAGAGGGAGGTATGCGTAACCTGAAGCGTTTTTTCACTGCCATCATCGTGGGGCTGTTTTTTGTGAGTTTGGCCGCCGCCGACACTCTGGAGCTCAAGAGCGGCAGAGTTGTGCAGGGAAAGTATCTCGGTGGCACGCAGCACATTCTTCGTTTTGAAGTGAACGGCGAAGTTCAAACCTTTAGCACCAATGACATTGTCGCGCTGACCTTTACCGGCCGGTCCTCGAGTCCGGCGCCTGCGGCGGTCGACGCTCCCGCGGCTGCACCAACGCCCGTACCTGCCGCTGCCCCTGCGCCAGCACCGGCGCCCGCCGCTGCAAATGGCGTGGTCACCATTCCCGCCGGACAGTCCGTGCTTATCCGCATGATTGATGGTGTTGACTCTTCGAAAAACCATGTCGGCGACGTCTTCCACGCCAGCCTTGAGACGGACCTGACCGTTGGTGACACCCTCGTCGCGCGCAAGGGAACGGACGTCTATGGCCGGCTCGCCGAAGCGCAGAAGAGTGGAAACTTCTCCGGTAGATCGGAGTTGCAGTTGGAACTGACGCGCCTAGTCATTGACGGGCACGACTATCCGATCGTCAGCAGTGACTACACGCTGCAGGGCAAGGGACAAGGTTCGTCCACGGCCAAAAAAGTTGGCGGGGGCGCCGCCGTTGGGGCCATTATCGGCGCCATCGCCGGCGGCGGCAAGGGCGCTGCGATTGGCGCGGCGGCTGGCGGAGCCACCGGCGGTGCGGTACAAGTACTGACCAAGGGTGCGCAGGTCAAGATCCCCAGCGAAACGCTGCTGGAATTCCGCCTGCAGCAGCCCGTGAGCGTCACGCCCAGTCAAAGTTAAGGCCTTATCCGACGGTCACTTTGCGCGAGGGTTGACGAAAGGCGCGCTACGGCTCGCCTTTCGTCGTGTTCCGCAGCCGTTCCTCTGCTTGGTAGCATTGCCGGATTGGAACCATTCACCGCACTTTCCCCCTTGCCACTCCTGCTGTTAGTCACTAAGATAACACCCTACAGTTGGGGTGATTATTTCAAGGCGGAGAGACCATGCCAAAAGAAAAGCCTCGGGTGAACATCGGAGAAGTCATCAAAACCTATCGCAGCCAGCGCGGCTTGTCGCAGGGCGACATCGAGCGCCGCACCGGGCTCCTGCGCTGCTACCTTTCGCGCGTCGAAAACGGCCACACCGTGCCCTCGCTCGAAACGCTGGCCAAAATCGCCGAGGCCATGGACATTTCGCTCGCGGACTTTTTCCCCGGCACGGAGACGCCGCGCGATCGGGAGACGCAAAAGGCGCTCGGCGAGCTCTCCCAGGACGAGATTCGTTTCCTCGCGGAGATCAAAAAGTACAGCACCACGCTTTCCGAAGGTGACAAGCGCTTGGTTTTAGCCATGATCCGCAAAATGGCCACGCTGCTTCCGCCGCAGGCGGTCAAGAAACTCGTCGCCCGCCGCCCCACGGCCTAGCCGACCAGGTCATAGGTCTGCCGGGCTGAACCCCGGCGGAGGAAAAGTGGAACCCCTCTTGGGCCTAGAGAAGCGCGGGTCTTGCGCCGACCACCTAACATCCGAATGGGGGGCTGCTCTGCTACAATGCAGGCAAGATGGCGCGCACCTTTAGCAGGCCGCGTTTTGTTGAACTCCTCGTCAAAACACTATTCGTTTCGCTGGTAGCGGCGGCAGTTTCCCGACCGCAACCAGCTGCTCGGCCCGCTCAAGCGCCCGCGCCAGCCGCAAATTCACAAAAAATCTACGTGGTTTTGCCTTTTGAGAATGCCGGTGCGCCGGCCAAACTCGACTGGCTCAGTGAAGGGCTGGAAGAGCTGACCATCGAGCGCCTTACCGCCGCGGGAGAACAAGTCTATTCGCACGCGGGGAGAGCCGCCGAACTCGAGCGCTACGGGCTGCCGAGCGGCTCCACGTTCAGCCGCGCAACGATGCTGCGCGTTGCCGAAGATCTGGACGCGGATTACGTCATCTACGGAAAATATGCCGCCAAAGGCAGTACACTCACCGTCGAAATGCGCGTCCTCAGGATGGATCCTTTGGCGCTGCGTGCGCCGATACAGGAAAGCGGTCCGCTCGAATCGCTGATGGAACTGCACACCCGTGTGCTTTGGCGGACGCTGTCTTCGGGCACCGGGCATTACGCGCTGAGCCTCGCGGATTTCACCAAGCGGCAGCGGCCGCTGCGCATGGATGCGTTCGAGCAATACGCGCGCGGGCTGCAGGCTGCCGACCCGGAAGCCAAGCTGGCGCACTTGCACGAAGCAGCGCGCTTGGAGCCCGAATGGCTCGATCCGATTTTCGCGCTGGGAGAAGCCTATTTTTCAAAAAAGGACTACAACGCGGCGCTGGCCTGGTTCTTCAAGATTCCCAAGACGTATGACCGGTATGGCGAAGCGCTTTTTTTCAGCGGAGTTTGCCGCTTGCAATCGAATCAGGCAGACCTTGCCGAGCAAGCTTTCCATACGCTGCAAGAAACTTTAAAGAGTAAGACCGGAAATGGTGCCGACTTGCCGGAAGTCCTGAATGACCTGGCAATCGCGCAAGCCCGTCAGGGCAAGGGGGCGGCCGCGCAAGCCAGCCTTCGCCGGGCGGCGGAACTGGCTCCGGGAGAAGACGACTATTCGGTCAATCTCGGCTTGCTCGCGCTCGAGAGCGACGATGCCGCGGCCGCCGCGGACTATTTCCGCGAGGCTGCCGAGCGCGAGCCGGACAGCGCGGAGGACCGCGCTTTGCTGATCCTGTCGCTCGAAAGAGCGGAAAGGAATGCGGAAGCCGACCAGGAACGCGAAGCGGCGAAAGAAGCTTTTGGCCCAAACGGGTTGCCGGTGATTCGCTTGGATAACTCGCCAGACAAAAAGAACGAAGCTCTGGCGCGTTTGACGCGGATCAAGACGGAACTGGACGTGAGCGAACTCCGCGCGGAACCGGCGGAAGCTCCCGCCGATGCTGCTTCGGCTGCGGCGGGGAACGACACGCCGGCCACGCGCATCCGCCGGGGCAGGCAAGAACTTGCCGTCGGGCATTTGGAGGCGGCCGAAAAAGAATTTCGCGCTGCGCTTGCGGCGGAGCCGGGCAATGCCGCGGCGCATCGCGGCTTGGGAGAAATCGCGCGCCGCCAAGGCAAGATGGAGGAGGCGGTCAAGGAATTGCAAGCGTCGTTGGCGACTCGCGACTCGGCGGAAGTCCGTACCATGCTGGCGAAAATCTATTTGGACCAGAAGAAACCCGAGCTGGCGCGGGCGGAGGCGGAAAAAGCCGTGAAGCTTGCGCCCAATTATGCGGGGGCGAAGCAGTTGCTTGAGCATTTGCAGAATTCCAAGGCCACTGCCAAGAAGCCGGGCGGGGGTGCGCCATGAGCGCTCCAGGGCCATCCGAGAGAAGAGCCTGTCGCTTCCGGCGGGCTTCCGCCGCTGCCGGTTTTGTGATTTTTTCCGCGATGGGTGCCTTTGCCGCCACGTTGCTGCCGCCTTTGTCCGGTGCCGAGGTGCACGGCAGCAATCCGCTCGTTGTGGAATTGAAACTCGACGGTGAGGTCGAGCCGATCCTGGCGGCCTACATCGACGAGGGACTCGCCGACGCGGCGCGGCGGCACGCCTCGCTGGTCTTGCTCACCATGGATACCCCGGGCGGCCTGAGCGATTCGATGAAAGATATCATTCAGCACATTCTCGCTTCACCCGTGCCTGTTGCCGTATACGTCTGGCCGACCGGAGCACGCGGCGCCTCGGCGGGGTTCTACATTCTCCTCTCCGCGGACATTGCCGCGATGGCCCCCGGTACGCATGCCGGCGCCGCTTCTCCCATCATCGCCATTGGCGGATTCCCTCAGCAAATCGACGAAGTCTTCCGCAGAAAAATCAATCAGGACGCCATGGCGTTTCTGAGGAGCTTCACGGTGCGGCGTGGCCGCAACCCCGAACTGGCGGAGAAGGCGATCACCGAATCCAAAGCGTTCACGGAGAAGGAATGCCTGGATGGCAAGATGATCGATTTGATCGTCAACACATCCGATGATTTGATACGGGAGCTTGACGGGCGTACGATCACGCGGTTTGACGGCACTAAAGTCACGCTGGCGTTGCAAAGCGCGGTGCTCGAGCCTTTCGAGTTATCCGCGCGGCAACGGTTCCTCGCGCGCATTGTCGAGCCGGATGTTTTCTTTGTCCTGCTGATTCTCGGGGTGCTCGGGCTGTACACCGAGTTCACGCATCCAGGCGTCATCGCCCCGGGAGTGATTGGCGGAATCTGCCTGATTCTGGCGCTCTACGCGATGCATTTCCTCCCGGTCAACCTGGCGGGATTGTTCCTCATTGCGTTGTCGCTGGCGTTTTTCATTCTGGAAGCCAAAGCGCCAAGTCACGGCGTCCTCGCGCTTGGTGGAATCGTTTCCATGTTCTTGGGTGCGGTGTTCCTGATCCGCTCGCCGTTGACGGCCGGAGGGGTAAGCCTCGGCGTGGCGTTGTCGGCAACGCTGCCGTTTGGCGTTTTGGCCGTGGTACTGATGAAGTTGGTGCTGCGGTCGCGAAAATGGAAAACGGCCACGGGGAAGGAGGAGTTGATCGGCTGCCAGGGCACGGTGACGGCGGAATTGAAAGCGGGCGAGGAGGGAATGGTGCGCGTCCACGGCGAGCTTTGGCGCGCGGAGTCTTCGCAGCCGGTGCCGGAAGGAAAGACCGTTCGCATAAGCAAAGTGGAAGGGTTGAAGCTCTACGTCGAGCCGGTGGAAGTGGCCACTTCGGCGGCGAAGTAAAGGCGCGTGTTCTTAGGAGGAGAGATGGAAATCGGTTTCGTGGGGATCGCAGTCATCGTCGGAATCGTGCTGATCTGGTTTTGGAATTCGATTTACATCATAAAAGAGTGGGAGCGCGGCGTGGTGCTGCGGCTGGGGCGATTGCTGCCGGAGGCCAAGGGGGCCGGCATTCGACTCGTGATGTGGCCGATCGAAACGCTGTATCGCATCAGCCTGCGCCTGGAGACGCTGGACGTTCCGCCGCAAGACATCATCACGCGCGACAACGTCTCGGTAAAAGTGAACGCCGTGTGCTATTTCCGCGTTGTGGACGCGAACCTCGCGCTCTCCCAGGTGCAGAATTATCAGTACGCGACGTCGCAGTTGGCGCAGACCACGCTGCGCAGCGTAGTCGGGCAATTCGAATTGGACGAAATCCTCTCGCAACGCGAAAGAGTGAACGCCAAGCTGCAGGTGATTCTGGACCAGGACACCGAGCCGTGGGGCATCAAAGTCACCAAAGTAGAAGTGAAACAGGTCGACATCCCCGAGCAGATGCAGCGCGCCATCGCCAAGCAGGCGGAAGCTGAACGCGAGCGCCGGGCGAAAGTCATTCACGCCAACGGCGAGTTCGAAGCTTCCGCGAAGCTGGCCGACGCCGCCAAAGTGCTGGAGACACAGCCATCCGCGATCCAGTTGCGCTACCTACAGACTCTCACGGAAATAGGTGTCGAGAAGAACACAACGATTGTGTTTCCCCTGCCCATCGATATTATTAACAAGTGGGTACAGGCTTTGGGAGGAACGCAAAAATAAGCAATGAGCTATGCAGGAAAACGGGGCGTCGGTGAGCGCGTACTCGAAGGCCGTCACGTCATTGGCTTGTTCCTGGCGGTTATTTTGCTTTCGGGTCTGTTTTTTACCCTTGGGTACGTCATGGGGCTGCACCAGTCCGAGGCGCGAGCGAGCGCCGACGATCTGCCGGCGAAGCCCGAGTCGCGAAGTGCTCCCAAGCCAGAAACCGTTTCAAAGCGTGCGCAAAAAACCACTCCGGGGGAATCCTCGACGGATACGGGAACGCCAAACAGTTCGGAATGGGAGTTTTACCACGCGGGTGAAAAAAACAAAAACGAGGACCTGCTGAAACCTGGCCCGGCGGTGCCGGCAAAGCAAGCAAAGAGCGATCCCGTGCTCGTCAAGGCGCCCGCGCCGCGTAGCGGGAATGCCGGCGGTTCGAAAGCTTCCAAGGGTTCGACTGTGCCTGCCGCGCCGGCCAATGGTTATTCCCTCCAGGTCGCCGCTATGAACCGAGAGACAGATGCGCTGGACCTCGCAAAGGTTTTGCAGAAGAAAAAATTTCCCGCTTATGTGCTGTCCCCCCATGGCGACAACTATTACCGCGTGCAAGTAGGCCCCTACGCGGACTTGAAGGCCACCGACGCCGCCCGGAAAGGCCTGGAAGCCGCCGGCTTCAAAGCCTTCGTGAAGCGCTGATGTCTCGATTCGCCGGGCCCACGCTGGTTGCTTCCGAGACCGGGGCGAAGATACCGGATTGGCTGCGCCTGGCGATCGCGGCGGTATCCGGCGCGGCACTGTCTCTCTCCTTCACCGGGCTGTACCTTGGCATTTATTCCTGGATTTGTGTCGCCGCGCTGTTGCTGGCGGTGCTCGGTGCGAGCGGTCGCGTCGCGTTCGCCTGTGGCTTCTTCCACGCGCTGCTGTTTGTGGTGACTTCCGTGCCTTGGATTGCAACCGTGCTTAGCGTTCACGGCGGGTTGCCGATCGCGGGCGGGTGGGGGGTTTTGCTGTTGATCAGCGCGGCGTGGGGCGTGCTCGCCGGCGGTTTCACGCTGACGGTCGATCGCATATCTTGCCGCAGCATCGAGCTGGCGTGCATGGCGGCGCCGTTCGTGTGGGTCACCTTCGAATTTGTCCGCGCGCATCTGCCGGAGATCAGTTTTCCGTGGAACCTGCTGGGTTATCCCGCCTCGGCAAATCTCGGCTTGCTGCAAATCGCTGCGTTTACCGGGATTTACGGTTTGTCGTTTCTCGCGGCGGGGTTCAATGCGCTGCTCGCCTGGGCGGTAGCGTCGAAAAGAATGGAGTTAAAGCAACGCGTGGGGATCGCGGGAATGGCGACGGCCGTTCTGGCGGTCGCAACGCTGGTTGGGCCTCGGCTGGTGCCGCAGGCACGGGCGCAGCATTTTGCGCGCGCCGTGCAGCTCAATTTTCCCGAGGTACCTGAATATCCGTCGGATTGGTTTGCGAAGAATGTGCAGCAGCTCGACGAAGTCTCAAAAATGAGCCTCGCCCCAAGCGCGGAGCAACCCGACTTGTTGGTCTGGCCGGAAGCACCCGCGCCGTTTTCGTTTGAAGACTCGCAATTTGCAAAACTGGCCTCGAGCCTGGCGCTGCACTTTGGCCATCCTTTTCTTGCGGGCGTCGTCGAATGGAAGGCTCCCGGGGATCGTTCCGACAGAGTTCCCCCCGGGCGATTGGTGCCGTACAACAGTGCGATCCTCACTGACGCGCAAGGGCAGCGCGTTTTTGTCTACGACAAGATCCATCTGGTGCCCTTCGGTGAGTACGAGCCGTTTCCGCTCATTCATCGCGTCGTGGCCAACATTTCCGACGAGGTCGGCGGTTTTCACAAGGGCCACAACTATGCCGTGGGCCGCTTGCCCGATGGACACACCTTTGGCGTGTTCATCTGTTACGAAGCCATTTATCCCGGCGAAGTGCGGCGCTTTGCGGCGAACGGCGCCGAGCTATTCTTGAACATTTCAAACGACGGCTGGTTCGGACATTCCGCGGCTGCCGAGCAGCATCTGCACATGGTACGCGTCCGCGCGGTCGAAAACCGGCGGTGGATCGTGCGCTCCACCAACAGCGGCTACACCGTGTCCGTGGATCCCTACGGCCGCATCATCGAGCCGCTTCCGCCGGATGTGCGCGCGGAAGCCGACCTGCCTTATGATTTTCGAACCGACAAAACCATCTACACGCTGTTCGGGAACTGGTTCGCTTGGATGTGCGTCATCGTTTCCGTTATTCTGTTGTTGGTCTCCTGGAAACCGCGAACCAGGGAAGTAAACACGCTAGGCGATAACGAGAATTAGATAGAAAGAAACCAATGAACCTCGAAGACCTGCAAGATCGCTACGAATCACTGAAACAGCGCAGCACGCTTGTACGGAGCTATCTTTGACCCGCCCAGCAATCGCGAGCGTCTGAAGGCGCTGGAAACCCGCATCGCCGACCCCCATTTCTGGAATGACCAGGAGGCCGCTCAGGGAGTATTGCGCGAGCGCAAGCGCGCCGAAGAACAGATTGCCGCGGACGAAAAGCTCACCGCCGTGGGCGGCGACCTTGAAACCTACATCCACCTCGCACAGGAAGAAAGGGATCCAAAGCAAAGGGAAGACCTTTTGAAAGAGCTCGAGCGTGAGCTTGGCGCCGCGGATGTTTACGTTTCCGACCTGGAAACCAAGACGCTGCTCTCCGGCGAGAAGGATCATCTCAACGCCATCATGACCATCAAGCCCGGCGCGGGCGGAACGGAGTCGCAGGATTGGGCCTCGATGCTCGTGCGTATGTATTTGCGTTGGGCAGAGCGAAAAGCCATCAGCGCTTCCGTGCTCGATGAGATGCCGGGAGAAGAAGCCGGGATTAAATCGGCAACGATCGAATTTGCCGGCGAGAATGCGTACGGGTTGCTGGCCGGTGAAACCGGTGTTCACCGTTTGGTGCGGATTTCTCCCTTCGATCAGGCGGCGCGGCGTCACACTTCTTTTGCGTCGGTGTTCGTAATTCCCGAAATCGACGACAAAATCGAGATCAGCATTCGTCCGGAAGACTTGAAGGTCGACACCTTTCGGTCCGGAGGCAAAGGCGGCCAAAACGTCAATAAAGTGGAAACCGCAGTGCGCATCACGCACATCCCGAGCGGCATCGTGGTCGGCTGCCAGGCCGAGCGCAGCCAGCATAAAAACCGCGAGCTGGCGATGAAAATGCTGCGCTCGCGCCTCTATGACATGGAAGTACAAAAGCGCCAGGCGGAAACCGACAAGCTGGACGAAACCAAGATGGATATTTCGTTTGGCAGCCAAATTCGCTCGTATGTGATGCAGCCCTACCAGATGATCAAAGACCACCGCACCAAAGTCGAAGTCGGCGACGTCAACCGCGTGCTCGACGGCGATTTGGATCCTTTCATTCGCTCTTACCTCATGGCCAAGAAAACCAAGGGTCGGCTCGACGTCGAGCCCGATGACAACGGCGAACCGGAATAGCGTTTACGGCCATCAGGAAAACCGTCATCAGCCCGTTTCTGCCCTCCGGTTGGCCTTGCCCAGCGCCCATTTTCCCCCGCCGCTATACGCAACCATTAACAGGCCGCCCATGATGGCCAAATTTTTCCGAAAATGTGTTTCCTGTATGCCCGCCATCGCGGCACTCGCCGCCCAATAGTTGTGGAACAACACCGTGACGACCGTCGTGTAGAGAAACATGACGAATGCGGCGATGCGGATCTGGTATCCCGTAATCAGGCAGACCGAACCAGCCAACTCAATGAAGGCCGCGATGGCCAGAAGCACGGGAATCATCGGCAAGTGCCTGGTGCTCATATACTGCACGTTGTCTGACCAGGAGAACACCTTTGCGATTCCACTGGTGGCAAAGATGTAGGTGATCATCAGACGTCCGGTGAGCGGAATGATGGGATGTTCGAGTTTCATTGCGCCTCATTTCTAAGCAGTCGCAAAACGTGGCAAGGTCGACTTACGAAGAATCGCCTCTCTTGAGAGAAACTTTGGCGTGATGCCTGACCGCATGCTCGCTGTCACTCATGCCGCAGCGCAATCAGGGGATCGACGTGCGTCGCGCGGTGCGCCGGCAGCAGGCACGCCAGCAGCGTGACGGCCGCGAGGAGCGCGGCGATAGTGCCGAACGTTAGGGGATCGGTCGCCTTGACCGAAAACAGCATGGACTCGAGGAAGCGGGTCAAAGCGAGCGCACCAAGCAGCCCCGCGCCAACGCCCAACGCAATGGTCACTGCGCCTTCCTCGAAGGCCATTCTAAAAATGTCGGTGCGCTGTGCACCCATGGCTATGCGAATGCCGATTTCGTTGATTCGTCGGCTGAACGTGTAGGCCATGATGCCGTAGATGCCGATGGAAGCCAGGAGAAGAGCAACGCCGGCGAAGATGCCGAGGAGTTCAAGAGCAAAGCGCCGCTCCGCAAGGAAAGTGGAAACCACAGTCTCCATGGTGCGGACGCTAAAGACGGGAATGCCCGGATCCACGTGCTGAATCTCTGTGCGTAGGGCCTCGCTCAAAACACCGGGTTCGCCCGTAGCCCTAAGAAAAACCACGGCGCTGTAGGGAGGGGTTTGAAAAACGGGAAAATAGATGTGGGGAGGCGTGGCCGCATCGAGGCCGTCGGATTTGATATTGCCGACGACTCCGACGATCCTGACCCACGGATTTTGCGCGGCGGAAGTTTGACCGCGTCGGGCTACTGCAAGCTGAAGGCGCTGGCCAATCGCATCGGAATCCGAGCTCGGCCAATAGCGGTGCGCAAGTGTTTCATCGATCAGAGCGACCTGCTGGCCTTTGGTGTCGTCGGAGTCAGTAAAGACTCTGCCGTGGAGCAGTGGTGTTTTGAGGACAGAGAAATACGCGGCGCTGACGGTTGCAATTTCGGCCACCGGAGTCCGCTCGACATCGAGCGGGCGATTCTCGATGATGAAGGGCGACTGAAAATGGTTGAAATCTATAGGCAGACTGGTGCCATTGCCAATTGCGGCCTGCTCGACTCCGGGAAGCGCGGAAATGCGCCGCAGAATTTCCTGGTGAAACGCGGCCCGCTTTTCGGGAGTAAAGTAAGGGTCGCCTTTCGGATCGTTGGGCACAGCAAGCCAGATTTTTGCCGTGACCAGGTGGTGAGGTTCGAAGCCAGGTTGCACCTCAAGAACGTGCTCGAAGCTGCGGACCAGAAGACCTGCGCCGATCAAGAGCACGAGCGAAACGGCAATCTCCGAGGCCACGAGAATGCGCGAGAATTTGAGTTGATGATTGCTGGTGCCAGCGCCGCGGGTGCCCTCGCTAAGCGCGCTCCTATGACTGGTGCGAGCCGCTTGTAAAGCCGGAGCCAGCCCGAAAACGACCCCGGTAAGAATGGACATCAGGAACGCGAATAAAAGGACGCCGAGACTGAAGCCGACTTCGCTAAGGCGAGGCAGATTCGCCGGCGCGAGGTGGAGCAGGGAACTCTTCAACCAGACAACGGTGATGAGCGCCGCGACACCGGAGATGGTTGCGAGAAGAATGCTCTCCGTGAGCAGCTGGGTGATCAGTCGCGAGCGGCCTGCGCCAACCGCTAGGCGAATGGCCATTTCCCGTTGCCGGCTCGCGGAGCGCGCGAGAAGTAAATTGGCAAGATTCACGCAAGCGATGAGCAGGACGGAAGCCACGGCGGCAAAAAGCACCAACAGTTCCGTACGGACATTGCCGACCAAATCCTGCTGAGCCGGAACCAGCCGGATGGACCATCCTGCGGCGAGAGGATACTCGTCGGGAAACTGGCGCGTGAGTTGCGCTACGAAATTGTCGAGTTGCGCTTGCGCCTGCGCCAAACTAAACCCTGGCTTGAGGCGGCCCATGACCCCGGGAAGAAGGCGGACCGCGCGAACGGGAGGCGCAGGAAAGGGCGGGGCGGCGAAGCCGGTGGTGGCCCAGAGATCGACGTCGGCGGTCAGCGTCCGACCAGGATGGTGAAAATCCGGTGGCAGCACGCCGGTGATGGTGTAGAGGTCGCCATCCACGCGAATTTTCTTGCCGATGACGTTCGGGTCGCCGCCGAAGCCGCGGTGCCAGTAAGCGTCGCTGATGACCACCGCTTCTGAGAAACCGGGGAGAGCATCGCCAGGCGCGTAGGTGCGGCCAAGCTGCGCGTGAACGCCCAGCATCGTGAAGTAGTTAGCGTTAGTACCGAGGAATTCGACGCGTTCAGGACGCTCGCCGCCGGTGATGTTTGCGTCGGCGGGGAAGATGACGGAAATGTCCTGAAACACCTCGGAACGGTCGCGCAGGTCCCAGAGCTCGGGAACCGACATCCCTACGTCGTGCGTGTTGGAGCTGCGGATGTCGTCGTACACGCGCACGAGTTGGTCGGGATGGGGAAAGGGCAGCGGCCGCAGAAGCACGGCTTCGACGAGTGTGAAGATGGCAACATTTGCGCCGATGCCGAGAGCGAGCGTGAGAATAGCCGCTAGTGTGAATCCAGGGTTGCGCCTGAGCATCCGCCCGGCATAGCGAAGATTCTGGCCCGTCGCTTCCATCCAGCCAACAATGTCCACGGCGCGCGTCTCCTCTTTCAGCAGCGTCAAATTGCCAAAGCGGCGTTGCGCGTCGTAGCGGGCTTCCTCGGGCGACATTCCCACGGCGAGGTTGTCCTCGGTGCGCATCTCGATGTGCGAGAGCAGCTCGTCGTCGAGGTCGTGCTCGAGGCGCTGGACTTGCAGCAAGCTCTTGAGGCGGGAAAGCCAGGACATGGTTTTCAGCTCCTTTTGCCCGACGCCATTCACTGGAACGTAATGGTGTCGGAGCGCCCTTTATCGCGTCCTCAAACCGATTACCTGTCGCCTCAAGCGCATTCGAGTACCGCGGCGACCGCTTCCGTCAAGCGCGCCCAATTCTTTTCTTCTTCGGCAAGTTGCTTTCGGCCGGCCGCGGTCAGCCGATAATAGCGGGCACGCCGGTTGTTCTCAGACATTCGCCACTCGGCGCCGATCCAGCGCAGCTGCTCCATCCGGTGCAATGCCGGGTACAGCGACCCTTCCTCGACGCGCAAGACGTCGCTCGAAACCCGCTGGATGTGCAGCGTAATCCCGTAGCCGTGCATCGGCCCTTGCGCCAGCGTCTTCAGCACCAGGAGCGCCAGTGTCCCTTGCAGAACGTCGCTTTTTGGCTTGGTCAAGACCCCTCCCTTGGACAGCCGGAACCTCTCCAATGGCCAGCCGACACTCTCCCATAGACAGCTATAGTAGACGGCTACTGGTAAAGACGGCTCGGTGCGGCTTTCGTTTCGCAAAAAAAAAAGAAATAAATCTCGGCTATGGCCGCCGCTTAGCCTCTCGCATCCGGCTCGTCTCGGTCATCTCCATCGCCTTCGTTCCGCAGGGTGCTATGATTCACGCATGTGTCTGGGGCTTCGCGGTGGCCATCTCCCTTCCGTTCTTTGGATCGCCATAGCTCTCTCCATTGGATTTGTCCAAAGGGCGCACGCGGAAAACTTCGCCGAAGGTGCCAGACAAGCGGCGGCAGGGCAGGAAGTGTTAAGCCAAAACCCAGCAAGACAACAAGCCGACTATGCCGTGGCCGCGGAAGCCTTCCGGAACGGCATTGCGCGCGAGCCGGGCTCTGCTGCCGCATGGACGCAATGGGCGGACTTTGCCTTGGAACGGTTCCGCATCCTGGACCTGCAGCTGAGAAGCGCGCAAAGCGGCATGGCTCGGGTGCTGAGGTTCGAGGCGCAGGGTTGGCATAGTGGGCCGGAAACGCGTGAAGAGCTTCTGCGGCAGTCAGCGACGGCGGATCCCGAGCAACAAGGCATTTGGGGCGAGTTGGGCGTCGAGCAAGAGTGGCGCGGCAGGCAAGAAGAAGCCGCGGCGACGCTCAAGACCGCGCTCGAGCGGCAACCCAATGAGTCCTGGACTTTGCGGCTGCAAGCGGTCACGGCTGCCGCCGAGGGCAACTGGGGGAAAGCGGAAGCTTACCTCGTGGAACTGGGTGTCCGCTCCCGCGCAGTGCTTCGCAGCGCGCTGAAGGTGTGGCCGAAAAGCCTGCTTCCGAATGAGAGCGCCAAAGGCGAGGTTTGGGAATGCGCGAGGAAAGACTCCGAAGCGTGCTTCGCAAAAATCAAATTTCCGCCAAGTGAAATTCACGATTCTGAGGAGCAGTTCTTTGCCGAAGAACGCTGGGAACAATTGGTGGCGATGCCGGAGCCGCCCTCGGAACTACCCGCGGCATGGTTCCGGCGAGGGGTCGCGCTGGCGGAATTGAACAATTGTGAGCGAGCCATCCCGGCACTGGAGCGCGGGCTAGGTCCCGGAGGGGAAACGGCAGCTTATTGGCTGGAGCGTTGTTATGCTTTGGAAGCCGAGAGGGCAGCGGCGCGAATTCGTGCGCTCGGAAATGAGGCGGCGTTTCACCGTGTGCGTGGAGATTTCCTGGTGCGCGTCAAGGGCGATGCCCAATCGGCCACCGAAGACTATGAGAAAGCCAGGAAACTCCAGCCGCGAGCCGCGGTGTTGGCCGAAAGGCTCGCGCAAGCATACCAGAGCCGCGGCGAGATGAATCAGGCCAAACAGGCAGCGCGGGAGGCGCTTGCGCTCGATCCGCGCCGACTCGTTGCGCTGCGCCTGCTGGCGTCGATTGCCATGAGCGAGCGAGACTACCCGGGCGCGCTCGAATTCCTAAACAAGATGCTTGCCATGCGCTCGAACGACGCCTGGGTGCGGGTCGAGATGGGCATCGCCTACGCGCAGACGGGACAGCCGCAACAAGCGCTTGCGTATCTCGAACCGCTGCTGGCCGCGGGCTATCCGGACGAGCGTGGCGCTTTGCATGGGATGCTGGCAGGCGTGCTTCGCAAATTGGGGCGCGAACAGGAAGCGCAAATCGCCGCGGCGGAGGCCAACCGGCTCTCCGACCTTTTCCAACAACACCTCAAAACGGGTCTCGATGATCATCAGTAGGCGGGCCTTCCTTTGGCGATCGGCGGCTTTCCTTCCCTTTTCTCTGAGCTATCCTTTTCCGCGGCTCGCCCGAGCGCAGCCTCCCCTCCTGGGGCATGCGTCGGCTGGCTCCATTCGGTTTGAAGTTGCGCCGGCGTCGAGCGGACTGGATTTCGTCCTCCGCAACGGCGCGCAAGGGCGGAAGTACCAGGTGGAGACGCTGCTCGGCGGGCTGGGAGTGATTGACTTTGACGGCGACGGCTGGCCCGACCTTTTCTGCGTGAATGGCGCAGCGCTGCCATCACTGGCGAAAACCGGGCAGGAGTATTGGAACAGGCTCTTCCGCAACAACCGCGACGGCACGTTCAGCGATGTCACGGAAAAGGCCGGCCTGGCCGGGCAGGGTTACGGCGTGGGTGTTGCGGTCGGTGACTACAACAACGACGGACATGAGGATCTGTTCGTCGTGGGTGTGCATGGCAATCGGCTTTATCGCAACAACGGCGACGGCACCTTCACCGATGTGACAGAGCAAGCGGGATTCAGTGCGCCCAGCCTGAGGAGATTTTGGTCCATTGCCGCGGCGTGGATTGATTACGACAACGACGGCCGTCTGGATCTGTTCATCTCCAACTATTGCGATTGGCAGCCGGAGAGCGATCCGGTCTGCGGCGGCTATTGCCATCCGGACGTCTATCGCGCCGAGCCGATGCAGCTTTTCCATAACAACGGCGACGGCACGTTTACCGAGATGATCGCCAAAGACGGATTTCCCGAGGTACTGGGCAAGGGCATGGGCGTTGCCATGGCGGATTTCCTGGGTGACGCACGGCCAGGCTTGTTCGTGGCCAACGACAATGCGCGCAATTTGCTCTTCCGGTCCACCGGCGACGGCTTCCAGGAGATGGCGACCGAATCGGGAGTGGCGTACAACGGGGATGGGCGCAACATCTCGGGAATGGGCGCGGACTTCGGCGACGTTGACGGCGACGGTCGGCTGGACCTCGTGATGACCGGACTGAAAAATGAAACGTATGAAGTGTTCCTGAACCGCGGCGGCGGCTCTTTCGACGACGGAAGTGCGTCGACGGGACTGCTAGCCCTGAGTCGTCCGTGGAGCGGCTGGGGCTGCGGGCTGGTGGATTTGGACAATGATGGCTGGCCGGACTTGTTCGTCGCCGGGGGCGGGTTCGAGGCGAAAGACGCGCAGCCCAATCGCATTTTCCGGAACGCGGCAGGGAAATTCGCCGATGTTTCGGATTTGGTTGGGAAGGAATTTCGAACGCCGCGGCTGCATCGCGGGGCGGTGTTTGCCGACTTTGATCGGGACGGCAGGCTTGATGCCGCGGTGACCGCGATTGGCGAACGCATTGAATTGTGGTGGAACCGGAGCCCACGAAAGCACTGGCTGCAGTTGCGGCTGAAAGGGAAGCAGAGCAATCATTCCGCGATGGGGGCGCAGGTGACGTGCAAATCGGCGAGCCGGGCGCAGTCGCGCTCGGTGACCAATTGCGTGGGGTATGCCTCGAGCAGCGACCTGACGGTGCATTTCGGGCTTGGCGAAGATCGCAAGGCAAGCGTCGAGATTCGCTGGCCCTCGGGCGTGGTGCAAAAGCTTGGCGAGCTCGCCGCGGATCTGCGCCTGGAGGTGGAGGAGCCGGCCGGAGGAAGCGAGGGTGAGCGGCCCCGAGAGAAGCCGTTCGGGGGCGGAAAATGACCGTTCGGCCTGCGTTTAAGACATTTGGATTCAGTGCGTTGACTCGGCGCGCGAGCAGATGTTAACTTTGTCAGGTTAGTGGGAATAACCATTCGCATGGCGGTGCGCAAGGCCGAAGTGGGCGCACGTTTTCTAGATCCTTTGGCGAACCTCGGTTCGCCCGGGATGGCAGCCTTGGAAAATCTTTGATCCTGAGTCAAGCCAGAAGGAGAAATTGTTTTGAGCGAAGCCTTACGGAATTATTTGTTTACCTCAGAGTCCGTCACAGAAGGCCATCCCGACAAAATAGCCGACCAGATTTCTGACGCGGTGCTCGATGATGTGATGCGCCAGGACCCGCAAGGGCGCGTGGCGTGCGAGACCCTGGTCACAACGGGACTCGCCGTGGTAGCCGGAGAGATCACCACGACCGCACACGTGAATTATGACGAACTGGTGCGCGAGACGATTCGCGGAGTGGGCTACGACCGCGCGAAGTACGGATATGACTCCGACACTTGCGCGGTGATGTGCACGGTGAAGCGGCAGTCGCCGGACATCGCCATGGGCGTGGACACCGGCGGCGCGGGCGACCAGGGGCTGATGTTCGGTTTTGCGTGCGATGAAACCGACGAGTTGATGCCCATGCCCATCCAACTGGCTCACCGCTTGACGCAACGCCTCTCCGAAGTTCGCAAGGCCAAGATCCTTGATTTCCTCCGCCCTGATGGAAAATCCCAAGTCACGATTGAGTACCGCAACGGAGAGCCGGCCCGCGTGGATTGCGTGGTCCTTTCCACGCAGCACAGCGAAAAGGTGTCCAACGTGGATTTGCGCGCGGCGGTGATGGAGCAGGTCATCCGGCCGATCTTGCCCGCGCGGATGCTGGACGCCCGTACGAAATATCACATCAACCCGACGGGGCGCTTTGTGATTGGCGGGCCGATGGGCGATGCGGGGTTGACCGGGCGCAAGATCATTGTGGATACCTACGGCGGCTACAGCCGGCATGGTGGCGGCGCGTTTTCGGGGAAGGATCCGTCGAAGGTGGACCGCTCGGCGTGCTACATGGCGCGATACATTGCGAAGAACATTGTGGCGGCGGGATTGGCACGCAAGGCCGAAGTGCAGTTGGCGTACGCGATTGGCGTCGCCGAGCCGGTGTCGGTGATGGCGGAAACGTTCGGAACGGCGATGATTCCGGAAGAGAAAATTACCGAGCTGATCCGCGAAAACTTCAAGCTCACGCCGAAGGACATCATCGAGGCGCTGGACCTGCGGCGGCCGATTTACAAAGCTACCGCGGCCTATGGACACTTCGGGCGGAGCGGGCGTGGGTTCACCTGGGAACGTACGGACCGCGCGGACGCGCTTCGCAAAGCTGCGGGGCTTGGCGCGGCGGCGGCCGCGGAAGTTGCCGCGCGGCGGTAATCCTCAGACGGCGAGAAGCATTGCCCGCACCGCCGTCCGCAAACAACGCGACCGGGTTCGGGATGACCCGCAACGGCTTTTTGTGGAGCAAGCTGCCGGAACAAAACTTCTACTTGTCCCCCCATCAAATTCAAATTAGAGGAGCAGGAACTTGGCGATCGCGGAATTGAAAAAAGGTGATGTGAAAGATATCGGGCTGGCGGACGCCGGCAAGCGGAAAATCGAGTGGGCGGCGCAGCAGATGCCGGTACTCGAAATCATTCGCAGGCGCTTTGCGAAGGAGCAGCCGCTGAAGGGCCTACGTGTGTCGGCGTGCCTGCACGTAACGAGCGAAACGGCGAACCTGATGATCACGCTGCGCGATGGCGGCGCGGAAGGGGTGCTGTGCGCGTCGAATCCGCTTTCGACGCAGGATGAGGTTGCCGCGTCACTGAACCGCGACTTCCATATTCCCACCTATGCGATTAAGGGCGAGGACAACGAGACGTATTACTCGCACTTGAGCGCGGCGCTGGAACACAAGCCGCAGTTCACGATGGACGACGGCGCGGACCTGGTGACCATGCTGCTCACGAAGCGCACGGATCTGGTTCCCCATGTCATCGCCGGGACCGAAGAGACGACTACGGGCGTGATTCGGCTGCGCGCGATGGCCAAGGACGGGACGCTGAAGTATCCGATCATCGCGGTGAACGACGCGATGACCAAGCACTTCTTCGACAACCGCTACGGCACGGGGCAGTCGACCCTCGATGGCGTGATTCGCGCGACGAACCTGCTCCTTGCCGGACAGAAGATGGTGATTGCCGGCTACGGCTGGTGCGGGCGCGGCGTGGCCATGCGCGCGAAGGGCCTGGGCGCGAACGTGATCGTCACGGAAATCGACCCGGTGAAGGGCATTGAGGCGGTAATGGACGGCTTCCGCGTGATGCCGATGGCCGAAGCGGTGAAGGAAGGGGACGTCTTCATCACCGTGACGGGAAACAAGAACGTGATTCGCCAGGAGCACTTCGAGAAGATGAAGAGCGGAGCGATTGTCTGCAACTCCGGACACTTCAACGTGGAGATTGATATTCCCGCGCTCGAAAAGCTGTCCACGGGGAAGCGCCAAGTGCGCCCGCTGGTGGACGAATACCAGATGCGGGATGGGCGCAAGGCTTATCTGATCGGGGAGGGGCGGCTTGTGAATCTCGCAACGGCGGAAGGGCATCCTGCCGCGGTGATGGACATGAGCTTCGCGAATCAGGCGCTTTCTCTCGAATACCTGTGCTCGAATGCGAAGACGCTGAAGCCTCAGGTTTACGTAGTTCCAGAGCACCTCGACAAGGAGATTGCGCGGCTGAAGCTCGAATCCATGGGCCACCGGCTGGATAAGCTGACGCCGGAGCAGGAGCGCTATTTGGCATCGTGGCAGGAAGGGACCTAAACGGCGACCGCTTCGCGGCGAAGCTTTAGTTTGCAATCGTGATATCTTCTTAGGGGCGTTCGCTCGGGCGGTCGCCCCTAAATTTTTCTGCCAGGCACGTCGATTCCGTTTGAATGATGCTTATGTGGGATTTGTGCACCAACGCGTTGGACACAGCAAAACTGCGCGGCGCGTCGTATGGCGACGTGCGCGCGATGCATCTGCGGCAGCGCGACCTGACGACGAAGAATGGCCAAGTCGGGACGCTGGCACAAAGCGAATCGGTTGGCATCGGCATTCGCGTGGTGGCCCATGGCGCCTGGGGGTTTGCGTCCACCGACCGGCTGACGCGCGACGGCGTGGCAGCCTGTGCGGCGCAAGCCGTCTCGATCGCGAAGGCGTCCGCACTAGCGAATCGCAGCAAGGTCGTGCTGGCGCCGGAAAAAGCCTACATCGATAGCTGGCAGAGTCCTTTCCGGAAAGATCCCTTCGAGATTCCGTTGGGAGCGCAGCTTGCGCTGCTGCTTGCGGCCGACGGCGAAATGCGCAAAGTAAAAGGCGTGACGCTGACCGAAACAAGCATGCAGTTCCGCAAGGTCGACTCGTGGTTTGCGTCGAGTATCGGCTCTCGGATTCACCAGCGCAAAGTGATTTCCGGGTGCGGAATCGGTGCGACTTCCTTCCAGGGCCAAGAAATCCAAAAGCGGTCGTATCCCAACAGTTTTGGCGGGCAGCACGCGCTTGAAGGCTACGAATTGGTCGAGTCGCTGGAATTGCTGAAGCATGCGCCAGTGATCGCGGAAGAAGCGGCAGCGCTGCATGCGGCAGCGCAATGCCCGGAGAAGTTCGGCACGCTCGTTCTGGCGGGGAATCAACTGGGCTTACAGATTCACGAATCGATTGGGCATCCGATAGAGCTGGACCGCGTGCTCGGCCAAGAAGCGAATTTTGCGGGCACGAGTTTTCTGACGCTCGACCAGTTGAACAAGCTGAAATACGCGTCGAGCATCGTGAATGTGGTTGCGGATGCACGGCTGGATCACGGGCCGGGGCTGGGCACATTTGCCTATGACGACGAAGGCGTTCCCGCGCAGTGCACGGACATCATCAAAGACGGAAAGTTCCGCGGGTACCTGTCCAACCGCGAGACGGCACACCTCATCGGGCTTGCGCGCTCCTCGGGAACCATGCGCACGGAAAGCTGGAACCGGTTGCCGATTATTCGCATGACCAACGTGAGCTTGCTCCCTGGCACGTGGGACTACGACGATCTGATCTCCGATACGGCAGACGGAATCCTGATGGACACAAACCGGTCGTGGTCGATCGACGACCGGAGATACCAGTTCCAGTTCTCCACGGAAATCGCGTGGGAGATCAAGGGCGGCAAAAAAGTGCGAATGCTGAAAAATCCGAGCTACAGCGGTATCACCACGGAGTTTTGGAATTCCTGCGAGGCCATTTGCAAGTTTGACCACTGGACGTTGTGGGGGACGCCTAACTGCGGCAAAGGGCAGCCGATGCAAACGATGGGCACGGGACACGGGGCGGCTCCCGCGCGGTTTCGCAACGTAAGGATCGGAACGGCTTTTTCGAAGCAATGACCATCGCACCCAGCGCGAGAAGAAAAATCAGCGGAAAAAAGCACGCCGAACTGCTGCCGGCGCGCGAGCTGCGAGGCATTATCGAGACCGTTTTGCGATTGGCGAAATCTACCGTCGCTTCGGAGACGGAAGTTCATATTGATGAAGTTGCGGATTCTCTGACGCGGTTTGCGAACAATGGCATCCACCAGAACGTTTTTGAGCATTGCGCAACGGTTTCGGTTCGCACCGTGACCGGCGGCCGCACGGCGCGGGCCACGACCAATCGGCTGGACGAAGACTCTTTACGCCGAACGATCGAGGCCTCGCTTTCGCTGGCGCACAGCGAGCCGCGAGATCCGCGGCTTCTGCCGATGCCGGGGAAGCAGCGGTACCGCACCGTGGATCGCTTCGTCAAGGCAACGGCGGCACTCACTCCCGAAGAGCGGGCGCGCGCGGTTCGACTCGCTTGCGATTGGGCCTCCAAGAAAGGACAGGTGGCGGCGGGAATCTTTTCGAGCGGACAAAGCCAGACGACGGTGGGCAATTCGCGCGGTCTGTTCGCCACCTACTGCGAAACGCATTCGCAATTTTCCATTACCATGCAGGAAGATCCGGCGGCAAGCTGGGCCAAGGCGGATAGCGCAGACGTCCGGGAGATTCATCCGCAGGAACTGGCAGAAAGAGCTGGCAAAAAAGCTCGCCTCGCCGTCAAGACATCGGAGCTGGCCCCGGGGCGGTACACGGTGATTCTGGAACCGGCGGCGGTTCTGGATCTGGTCGGGTTCATGTTTTACGATTTTGCGGCCACCGCAGTCGAGGACAAGCGATCCTGCCTCAACAACCGCATAGGGAAGCAGCTTTTCGGGAAGAACATCAGCATCAGCGATGACGTCTTTCATCCGCGGCAAAAGGGCGCGCCGTTCGATGGCGAGGGCATGCCGCGCCAGAAGGTGCTGCTGGTCGACCGCGGTGTTCCCAAGAACCTGGTGTATTCGCGGGCGTCGGCCACGATCGCACGCAAAAAGCCGACAGGCCACGGGTTTGCGTTACCGAACGAATACGGCGAAGCGCCGATGAACCTGGTATTCAGCGGCGGGGACTCGTCGGTCGAGACGATGGTAGCTTCGACCGACCGGGGCTTGCTAGTCACGCGACTGTGGTACATCCGCGAGGTGGATCCCTACGAAAAAGTGATGACCGGGATGACCCGCGACGGCTTGTTTCTTGTTGAAAATGGGAAACTTACACGCGCAGTGCGAAACTTTCGCTTCAATCAATCGCTGCTCGACATGCTGAACCATGTCGAGCTAATGAGTCCTGCTGTGCGAGCAACCGGAGAAGAGTCGTTTGAAATGGTGGTCCCGGCGATGAAGATCGGCAAGTTCCATTTCTCTGAAGTTACCAAGTTCTAACAAACGGCCTTCGCGCAGGGCCCGGGCGTCCGTCCGTCAAGAAATCAATGCAGTGCATCGAAATTCTGCGTTGTACATCAATGGCCTCCCTGTTTAATAAACGGATATGTGGTCCCGGCGAAGTCAGATTGGTATGGGGCTCGGGTCTGCCCGGGGACGCCACCCGAATTGGAGCCACCCCGACCACGATGCTTGCGGCACCGGTTTTGTCACTTGCCTTGGCGGAGCTCCCAGCTACGAAATCATTCAAATCTCGCTGACCGCCTTGGAACGGCTGACGCACCGCGGCGGTGTGGACGCGGACGGCGCCAGCGGCGACGGCGCGGGATTGCTAACCTCGCTGCCCCAAAAGTTCTTCCGCGAGCGCACGCGGGAGCTCGCGATCGGCCTGCCCGAACATTTTGGCGTGGGGTGTGCATTTCTTCCCGGTTCCGCAACAGCGGAATTTCGCGCTGCGATCGAAATAGCGGCGGATACCGGACGGCTGCGCGTGCTGGGCTGGCGGCGCGTTCCCGTGAACGTCAATGCATTGGGGCGCAAGGCGCTCGAGACGATGCCGGAAATCTGGCAGTTTTTCGTCGCGGCGTCTGATGCTTCGCAAGAAGGGGAGGGGTTCGAGAGGCGTCTGATGCTGTTGAGGAAGCGAGCGGAATCGTTGATGCCGCCCCGCTGTTACCTCTCTTCGCTCTCTTCCCAGACCATCGTTTACAAGGGATTGCTGACACCGTGGCAGTTTCCGCAGTTTTACGAGGATTTGCGCGATCCTTCCTTTGCCGTGGCCTTCGCGGTTTTTCACCAGCGGTATTCTACAAACACGCAGCCTTCCTGGCACCTAGCCCAGCCTTTCCGCTACGTGGCCCACAACGGCGAGATCAACACCATCGTCTCGAACCGGCGGTGGCTGCGCGCCAAGGAACGGGAGATCAAGGAACGGCTCAAGGTAGGGCCTTGGTTTTCGATTTTGGAAGACAACGTCAGCGACTCCGCGAGTTTCGACAACGGGATTGAGTTGCGGCTGCTCGCCGGGCTCTCGTCGGAAGAAGCGATGCTGGCCATGGTGCCGCCGGCGTACGAAAAAGATCCCCTGCTCTCGCGGGATGTCCGCAATGCGCTCAAGGCGCTTTCGCAGCAAACCGAGCCGTGGGATGGGCCCGCGGCGCTGGTCTTCTCTGATGGGCAGTGGGTGGGAGCGAAACTCGACCGCAACGGTCTGCGGCCGATGCGCTACACGCTGACGCACGACGGACTGCTGATCGCGGGATCGGAAACCGGGCTTGTCGATTTGGACGAATCGCGGATCGCCGAGCGGCAAAGGCTGGGTCCCGGCGAAATGATTCTGGCCAATCCGGTTTCGGGACAATTTCTACGCTGGCGCGACGTGCTCAAGCGGATGGCGACGCGGCAGGCGCACAATGCTGTTCCGCAACGGGCGGTTGCTGAAGTTTTCCGTTCGCGCCCGACGCCGATCCGCGATGCCAAGCGTGTGGCAGGGGCGGCCGGCTGGACCGAAGATCAGTTCAAAATTCTCTTTTCGGCGCTGCTTAGCGGGAAAGAGGCGGACTGGAGCATGGGAGACGATGCGCCTCCGGCTTTTCTTTCCGTATTGCCCAGAACATTGTGGGATTACTGCAAGCAGCGATTCGCGCAGGTGACGAACCCGCCGATCGACCCGCTGCGCGAAACACATGTGATGTCGCTCGAAGTGCACTTGAAAGAGGGAGTGACGCTGCCGAGTCCGCTCGCTACGCCCGAGCAATTGTCGCAATTGACTGAGATCTTTGGCTCCGTGCATCGCATCGACTTTACCTTCCCTGCCGTCGCGGGAGTGCCGGGGGCGCGCTGCAGTTTTGCTCAGCTGTCCACTACCCCTCTGAGCAACAGCGATCCGCCGGGGCTCCTACTGCTTTCCGACCGCGCGATTTCCGGGGAACGCGCGCCGCTGCCGGCACTGCTGGCGACCGCGGCGGTGTGGAAGGCGATGGTGCGCGAAGGATTGTGGGATGTGCCGCTGATGGTCGAGTCAGCGCAAGTGTTTGACACGCATCACGTCGCCCTGCTCGTAGCTGCCGGGGCGAGCGCGGTGGTGCCCTACCTCGCGGACCAGTTTGCGGAGTCTCTGGAGCGAGGCGGCGCAGAGAAGGCGCGCGCGGCCATTCGTGCGGGCCTGCGCAAAGTGCTGGCGCGCATGGGAGTGTCGACGCTGGCAAGCTACCGCAACAGCCATCTGTTTGAGATCGTGGGTCTTTCGCAGGACCTCTGCGACCAGCTGTTCGAAGACGCTTCCGATTATCCCGGGCAGAAATCGCTGGACGATGTGCTGGGCGACTACCTGGACATGCACAAGACGGCATTTTCTGCCGAGGCGGAAGAGCTGGCCGACGCGGGACTCTACCGCTTCCGCAAAGGTGCGGAACTGCACGCGACTTCGCCCGAGGTTGTGCGCAGGCTCCATGCGTTCGTGAAAGCGCCGAGCGCCAAGCAATATTCTGTTTTTGAGGAACTGGCGGAAACGCAAGGGACCATTTTTCTCCGCGATCTACTCGAAACGACGCCGGAACCTGCGGTTCCGCTCGCGGAAGTCGAGCCCGTGGAAGGCATCGTCAAGCGCTTTAGCACGCAGGCGATGTCCCTCGGTTCACTGAGTCCGGAAGCGCATCGCACGCTCGCGTTGGCGATGAACGAGCTTGGGGCGCGCAGCAATACCGGCGAAGGCGGGGAAGATCCTGATACATACCGGTATGAACCGGCCGCGGCCAACAAGATCAAACAGGTGGCTTCGGCGCGGTTCGGCGTCACCACCGATTACCTGGTGCACGCCGAGGAACTCGAAATCAAAATGGCGCAGGGATCGAAGCCGGGCGAGGGCGGGCAACTGCCGGCTAAGAAAGTCAGTCAATACATTGCGCGCATCCGGCATGCGACGCCCGGAACGCCGCTGATTTCGCCGCCACCGCATCACGACATTTACAGCATCGAAGATCTGGCGCAATTGATTCACGATTTGCGCGCCGTGAACCCGCAGGCGCGCATCGGCGTGAAACTGGTTTCCGGAGCCGGCGTGGGCATCATTGCCGCCGGGGTCGCAAAAGCCGGCGCCGACGTCATTACCATAAGCGGGCACAACGGCGGCACGGGTTCGTCGCCGCTCACTTCTATCAAGAATACCGGGCTTCCGTGGGAAATCGGGTTGCGCGAGGCCCATGACACGCTGGTTCGCGCCGGCCTCCGTTCGCGGCTCTCTCTCCGTGTGGACGGAGGCCTGAAATTCGCCCGGGACATTATTCTCGCGGCAATTCTGGGCGCCGACGAATTCGGCTTCGGCACAGCGTCGTTGCTGGCAATCGGATGCGTGATGGCGCGGCAATGCCATCTGAATACCTGCCCGGTTGGCATTGCCACGCAGGATGAAGCGCTTCGCGCGAGGTTCCAAGGCAAACCGGAAATGGTGACGGCCTATTTCCGCGCGCTTGCCGAAGAAGTGCGCAGCCGTCTGGCGCAACTTGGCGTGCGCTCGCTGCGGGAGCTTAACGGGTGGTACGACCGGCTGGGGGCGCGGTCGGGGATGGATCCGTTCCTGATTGTGCCGATCTCGCCGTCGAATCGCGTCGATCCGCAACAAGAGCCCGGCTTGCATGTGGCGGCGCTGGAAGATTCGATCCATTTCGATGCAACGCTGGCCATGCAAAGCGTGCCGCGGGCGATTCAGAACTCAGACCGGAGCGTGGGCGCGGGCCTGAGCGGAGAATTGATGCGGCGGAAGAAGAATGGGCGAGCCGGCGATGGGCCCGTCAGCCAGGAGTTTCGCGGCGCAGCGGGACAAAGCTTTGGTGCATTTCTAGCTGAAGGAGTGACCGTCAAACTCACCGGCGAAGCGAATGATTACGTGGGCAAAGGCCTGTCCGGCGGAACGATTACCATCACTGCCGGAGGAGCGGCTTCGCGGCGAGGCGATGTTCTTGCCGGAAACACGGTACTTTATGGCGCGACGTCCGGCCAACTGTTCATTGCCGGAAGAGCGGGCGAAAGGTTTGCGGTTCGCAACAGCGGCGCGTTTGCGGTAGTGGAAGGCGTGGGCCAGCATGGATGTGAGTACATGACCGGAGGCGTGGCGATCATCCTTGGGCCGCTCGGACTGAACTTCGGTTCGGGGATGACCGGCGGCCTGGCTTACGTCATGGGGGCGGAAGCGCGGGACGTGTTGCACCCCGAGTTTGTCACTCTCGAGGAAATTGAGCCGCAGGAGGAGGAGTGGCTGAGGCAAGCGCTTGAAGAGCATGTGCATCATACGCGGAGCCCTCGTGCGGCGCGGTTGCTCGGGCGCCGCGGCGCTCTTCCGCTGCTGCGCGTGCAGCCCGTGCACTTTCAGGGTTCCCTGGAAGCCACGTGGCAACCCGTTCTCGCCCAGTTCGAGCGGCGTCAGCAAATTTTGCCGGCACCGCTGACTACGGCAATTTCGCGAACGGCCCTACCAGCCTGAAAGACGGGACAATACATACCCGCTAGACGAGAAGATTCACTTATAATCTTATCTGGCAAACCCACTATGGACTTCGACCAACTTACGACTTTCGTCTATGTTGCCAAGCTGAAGAGTTTCTCGCGCGCGGGACAGAAAGTGTTCCGCTCGCAGTCCGCCGTGAGCGCGCAAATCCGCCAACTGGAGCAGGCTTACAAGGCCAAGCTGCTTGACCGCTCGGCAAAGTCCGTGGAGCTGACGCCGGCCGGCCAAGTGCTTTTCGAATACGCGGACAAGCTGCTGAAGCTGCGGGACGAATCCATTCAAATCGTTGCGGACCGGGGTGACGTGGTGCAGGGCCCGGTGGTTTTCGGCGCGAATGAAGCGACATGCCTGTATCTACTGCCCGACATTTTTGCGGAATTTCAACACCGCTACCCTCAGGTGCACATCAGCATTTACAGGAATTTCAGCCACAAGATTTTGCAGCGCGTGGAAGATGGGTCGATTGACGTGGGCATCGTGACGCTGCCGGTGAAGTCTCCGAACTTAAAGGTGCATAGCATTTATCGGGACCGCTTGCGGTTTATGGTCAGCACACGGAATCCGCTGGCGGACCGGTCGAAGATTACCCTGGAAGAAGTGGCGAGCCAGCCGCTGATTTTTCCGCGTACGGGTTACACCCGACAGGTGCTCGATAAACTGTTCCGGCCCTATCGCTCGCGGATTCACGTGGCGATGGAATTGCCAAGCGTGGGCATGATTAAGCGGTTCGTAGTGGCCGACGCGGGAGTGTCGTTCATCAGCGAAAGCTTTGCGCGAGATTACGTAAAAGCCGGGGAAGTGAAGCTGCTGAATGTTGAGGGGCTCGATCTTTGGCGCGAGTTGGGCTTGATCTACCGGCGCGATCGCAGCTTACCGCGCGCCGCGCACGCGTTGATTGGCATGATCCGTGAAATGCGCAAACCTTCCGAACCGAGCATAGCGGCTGCGAGCTAGACCGGCCGAAGAAATCCCCCCGCCCTGGAACTGGTTTAATCTTTCGGACCCTGCTTAGTGACGCTGAACTCGAGGCTGGCGATCGAGCGGGCGATGACGTTTTCCTGAATCTGGATGAGATCGCTGTCGGCGTAGGTCATGGCCAGCACCGTGAGCATGTCCTTGCTGCGCGCGATGACTACAAGCCTTCCTGACCAGTCACGGTCGTCGGCTTTGCCGCGGTATCGATAATCAACCGCAGGCATTCCGCCGACGACGGTTTTCTTCTGCGAGACGCGTTGATAGTTCACGTAAACGTCGTGCAGGCGCTTTTCGACGGCGGCAGCTGCCGCATCCAGCGACTCCTTGGTCTTCTCCTCGCCGACCACCATGAGCGTGGATTCGTCGATCGTGCCCATGGCGACGATGGCGTTGGGAAGGGCGCTGCGCGCGTCTTCGATGAGGTTCCAGCTCGGCGCCTTGTACATTTGAAAGCCGTGCGTGTAATTGGTGTACAGATTGCCGGTGATTACCTCGCGATTTTCGGGAACTTCAGGCTCTTTGGGCTGAGCAGGAGCTGTTGCCGCGGGCGCTGTCGCTGCTTCCGGCGCAGACGTGTTGGCGGTAGCGTCGGCTTTCGCGGCGGCGACCGCGGTCTTTGATGGTGTTTTTTCGGATTTCAGGCTAGATGCCGGGACCGTCGTTTTTAGGCTGGCGTTAGCGGGCATAGCGCCATCTTTGGTATTCGCAGCAGATGCGACCGCCGGCTCGGTTTTTGGTTGCGCTTCGCCAGCCGGTTTTGACGGATGCGGAGGAGTCTCTTTCTTCGCTGTGGGTGCGGGTTCGGATTTCGCCGGAGGCGTCGTTGGAGTAATGGAGGCGATTTTGTCCTTCTCGACGAGTACATATCCATAGTCGGTTTTGACTTTGAACATGTTCTCTTCGTAGGCCACGATCACGCCGTAGAGTTTTTTCCCGTCTTTCAAGCGGATTTCGTCGGCGCGCGCAGAGTAAGCCAGGGCTGCGAGCGCCAAAACTGCCGCCGCAAGGAAAAAGGGGCCGCGCTTGGTGGGGACACGCATAGAAAAAGTATCCCGCCAGCAAAAGCAGCCCGCAACTTTTATGCGCCGGGCGGTGTCCGGCGTGCTACCTCCGCCAGCAGCGTACGGATGCGGCTCACCAGGCGGCCGAGTTCCTGGAGCGCGGCGCGCAGGCGCGCGCGGAACGGTTCCGGCAATTGCGCGTGAGTCTGCTGGAGCGCCAGCGCTTCCGCAACACTAGGCCGTTGGGCTGGTGGCGTAATGCTCGCGAGGGGCGAGGCCTTTGCCGTAAAAAGCGGCGTTCCAGCCCAGGCGGCTGCGCACGCGGTCCATTTCGCGGTTCAGATAGGAGCGGCGGTTCGTGCGGTTATCGAACAATTCATTTTGGCGGCGGTCGGCTTCGAGATTTGTCACGCTGACCCCGGCCAGCCGTACGGCCACGCGCCGCGTGAACAGTTTGCCGAACAGTTCCTTGGCGGCGACGAGCAATTCGCGCCCGTCGTTGGCGGGTTTGCTGAGCCGCACCGTCTGGTGTGCGGAAAAATGGTCCACATAACGGAGGTGCAAGCCGAGGGTGCGCGCCTGCTTGCCGTACTTGCGCAGGGTCCAGCCGACCCGCTCGCTGAGATACTCGATCAGGCCGCCGAGAAATTCCGTGTCGATGGTGCCGCCTTCAATGGTGGTTTCGCGAGAAACGGATTTCGGCGTCGAAAGCACGAGCACTTCGCGGCCGTCGAGGCCGCGGGCGCGCTCCCAGATTTGCTGGCCGATGGCTCCGCCGAAGGCCGCTTGCAGGGCGGCCTTCGGCACGCGGCGCAATTGGCCGATGGTGGCGATGCCGTGCTCGGCCAGCGCGCCGGCATGCACGTGGCAGATGCCGTGGAGCTTCTCGACCGGCAGCGGCGTCAGGAAAGACTCTTCTTCGCCGGGCGCGACCATGCGGAAGCCGTGCGGCCGCTCCAGCCGCGAGGCGATCGAGGCGACCACCTTCGTGCGCGCCGCGCCAAGCGAAACGCTCAACCGAGTGCGGCTGAAGATTTCCGCCTGCAAGCGCCGCAGCGTGGCTTCGTAATCCGGGTAGAGCCGCTCGGTGCCGGCAAAGTCGAGGTAAAAGTCGTCGAGCGCCGCGGTTTCGACCGCAGGCGTGTACGTTTCCAGGATGCGTCGCACGCCTTCGGCAAAATCAGCGTAGTGTTCGTACTGGCCGGGGACAACGATGGCTCTGGGGCAAACGCGCAGCGCTTCGCGGAAGCTCATCGCGGTTTTCACGCCAAGCGCCTTCGCTTGGTAGCTCGCGGAAGCCACACAGCCGCGCCCCACCAGCACGGGCTTGCCGCGGAGCCGAGGATTCAGCACCTGCTCAACCGAGGCAAAAAACGCGTCCACATCCGCGTGGACGATATGGGGGATTTTGCGGATGGGAGCCTTGCATAGTCCTAGCCAGGCCCAGGCAGACCAGGGATTTTTCTCCGCGGTCGGCTCGGGCTGCGGCGTCTGCGGCAAAGCCGTGTCGGAAGAATCCGCAGGGCTATCGGCTGCTTCGCGGTTTTCCTCTTCGGCGGCTGAAGCCGCAGGGCGATCGCTTGCCTGGCCCTGCCCATCGGGTAGGCGGGCGGCAAGCAGGCCCTGCGATACATCTGCCCGCAGGGATTCAAGCGTGGGAGTGAGAGTTTCGCTTTCAACACGGAGGTCCATCAGGGCTCCTGGTGGCTGTGACTGCAAACGGTGGTCACAGCAGGGAAGGGGGCAACGTAAACTGTCGTCGGAGCGAAGCAAGCGCCTCGCGTCGAGGGATCGCTTTTGCGACTGCCCCCTCACTGTGCCTGCGGTAGGCAGGCCGGGCTTACGGCTCGGAAGTCTTCAACGGACGGCAACCGGCTCGTGAGAGCCAAGGGAAGGCAATGGAGCCGGTTGCCGCTTCACCCTCTGGCCCTTGAAGGCCGAAGGGCTCACCCCGCCGCCTGTTCGGCAGGAGGCGGGGCCGTCTCCCGTTTCCTCTACCGCCCCGACTATAGGCGAATAGAAAGCGAAAGTCAAGGCCCTTTCTTTGGCGGCTTTGGCGTTCCGTTTAGCAGATGCGCCGTAAGGCTCCGTTCTTGAGAACGGGGATATAAGGCGCAGGTTTTGGTGTAGAGTTCTTTTGTCGCAAGACCTAGGGCCGGGCAGGCTCGATGTGAAGCCTGCGGAGATGCGGCGCAGTAGGGCCCATCGATGAAACAGGAACCCGCCGAAAGTGCTCTGGTTCAAACCAAACCAGGCTTCGTAGGAATCCTCGCCTTTTTTAATGGCGGGGAGGATGTCAAAGAATCTTGCGGAAGTTCGGATGCGAGTGGCGGACAGCAAAACAGGCGATTTTCTCCACTCGTTTGCTTTGACCCAATTGACCCTCGCGCTGACGTTGCTGCATGATGTTAAAATCAATGCTTGCTAACGTCTCCGGGATCGTCTAATCGGTAGGACATCAGCCTTTGGAGCTGAGTATCCTGGTTCGAGTCCAGGTCCCGGAACCAAACTCCCATGCGTTAGATTCTTTCCCTCTTCGACTAAATCACTTCCAACTACATTTCGCGGTAGTTCAACAAGAGAATGCCGATCAGCGAGATACGTACCGGCCAGAGCCGCGTCAACCAAGCGCGCGTGTGATTCTCCGCTGGAAGGCGAAGCTCGAGCCAGCGCGACCAGCCGGCCATCACCGCGAGAATCGCCAGCGGGATGTGACTCAACTCGGCCAGAACTTCTTCTTTCACATCGCCGAGGCTGTGGGAATGCGTGAGCAACAGCGCGCCAGAGACCGCGATGAGCATCGGGAACACCAGCCGGATGGTGGCAGATGCGACGCGGCCAGTCTGTACGCGCCATTCGAATACGGCTAGGGCGGCGACCAGCGCCGCAAAGACGCGGTGCAACAAGACCTCTGGATCCGCAACGTGACCCAAAAGCCGTTTGGGCCGAGCGGCCAGACCTCCGGGTCGCTTCTCAAAAAAAGAAAAATGGAAAGGCCCAGAAAAAGCAGCGGCCAGTTGCTCACCCAGGAGATTCTCCGGGTTTGCGCAAGAACCGCGAGAAACCGACGGAAAGAACAATGATCCCCGCCGAATGATGGTTGTACTCGGACCAGGCCTTCTCGGCGGGAGTGTTGGGGCGCGTGCCGGATTGCCCGGGGACAAAAGATTCCGTGGAAAGCGATCCCATCTCGAAGGCCCTTTTTTGGGCGGCATAGACTTCTTCGGGCAGATCTTTCTTGGCAGGACTTGAGAGGCGCGGCGGACGCGGAGTCATGCGCGCGTAAATTTCCGCGCCCGAGACACGATCTTGCGTGAGGTCGGCGGCAGGAGGAAGCGAGGTCAGTGAAGCAGCCGCGAGAATTACAGTAACGCCGATGCCGATTTCTGCTTCGCCGAAACGTTTAAGGCTCGAGAGGATGGAGCTGGCTTCGCCGTGGCGGACCAGTTGAAAATTCAGCGCGCCGAGAAACAAAAGCAGTCCGAAAAGAATCCATGGCGCCGTAGGAAGTTCCATAAACGGCACTGAGCGAACCGACATACGAGAAACTCAAGATCAGTCCAGCCGAAGCAACGATGGCCACGCTCATGAGGGCCAACCGAGAGAATCTGGCGCTGAGCTGTCGCACAAAATCAGGGGAAGACGCGAGCCGGATGGCCATCAGCAGGAAAGGCAGGCCACCCAGCCACGCGGCGGCAGCAAGCTGATGCAGTGCCGTAACAAAAACCAGCGGAAGGCGGTGTTCGAGACGAGCCATAGCGTGGCTCGTCAAAACAGAGGAGGCCATGATCGCTGCTGCAGGAAGCAAGAAGCCGCGATGAGAACCCGCGCGACCGGCGGAGGACAGTGCAACGATTGCGAAACACGCGCCCAGGCCGAGGGCACCGGCTAAAACAAAATTCGCGGCGATGATGTCAGAGAGGCCCATTTCCGCGGACTGCATCAGAATGAACGCGTTCGCCACGAGATGAGAGGTTTGCATCGCACTGAGCGCCAACGCGAAGCGGCGTATCCAGCCCAGGCACGAATCTTTAGTGTCCTCAAAATCCCTGCCGGAACCTCGAAGGACAAGCAACAGAAAAATAACTCCGCCGACAGTAAGCGACTGAAAAGCCAGGCTGGCACCGCAAAGGACCACGGAAAGGAAGCCAAAAATCTGTAGCAGGCGCCCACTGGTCCAGGTCAGGGCTTTACCACGGTAAACGAAATTTCGCCGCGCGTGATGTGTCCGTCGGAAGCGAGCACCTGCCAGCGAAGGCGGTAAACACCGGGACGCAGTCCCCTGGCCTTTGCGGAAATGGTGTTGGGGGGATCTTGCCCGCTGATTTCGAGTGTCTGCAAGGAACCATCCGGATCAACGAGGATAAGGCGCGTGCGAGCGGCGTCAATGCGGACATTGACGTGCAGCCGAAGCGGAACATCAGGGCCAGGGATGGAACTCTTCAAGGCCGGGCTGGATTCCAAAAGAACCGCATGCGCAAAAGCGGATGCGCCGAGCAGGAGCGATGCGGCCGCCACGAAAAACAGAAATGCCAGGAGAATCCGACGACCTGCGTACATTGCCGCCTTCTTCGCCAACTGCGGCGAAGCCAACGATGTGATGCACGTTCAATTTTGCGAACGAAGTCCAGTTTCGCACCGCCACATGCGCCTGCCATGTTTCTCGACCAACACTCAGTCGAAGAGCTTCGTCAATACTCTCGCGGCTCGACAATTGGCTAGCGGCTCGGGCTCTTTTCCAGCAGGATTAACGGGGTGCCGCGTGAAGCGTTGGGCTGCGTGGTCTTTGCGACATCGATGCGTTCCGGTGGCACATTCTCTTCGCCTCCATAATCTGTGACATAGTGCAAGCGCCCTCCATGTACCCAATAGCGGATAAGGCTGTACATCGAGCCATCGCGCAACTGAAGTAAGGTGACTGGCGGCTCGACTTTCACGGCTGAAGGGGAAGATTCCGCGTCCTGGGGCGGAGCCGACGGAGCTAACCCGGAAGAATCCGAAGGCGTCTGCGATTCCACCGACTCGGAGGAGGCGCGCCTGACACGCCGGCAAACAAGGAATCAGACCAAAAGTATCCGTGGAGCGTGCGGGAGAAGAGGCGATGTGAAAAGAAAGGATTCCCGAAGCAGTCAAAGTCGTCCGGAAACAAAAAGCTATGCCAGGTGAAACGGAAAGAATCGCAAAAACCCGCATCGAACGGATTGGCCCCGAAAGGCTTGTGGGGAGCGAAGCCGGCCGCAAATTGGCCACGCACTGTGTGCCGAGGTTGCCCATCGAGTGCCATGCTAGGACTAGGCAACATCACGACCTTGCCGTGAACAAAGGCGGCCCCCGCCAGAGGTGGCAGTTCGCCGCCGCGGCTGCCGGGTCCCTTTTCAAATTGTGAACCGCCCTTGCCGGGATGATGCCCAAACATGTGGCCAAGGGACTGCCCAAGGGATTGACCGACAGAATGCCCGGAAAGGCCTCCGCTGCCAGACTGGCCACCGCCATGACCACGGCCCTGACCACCGCCGCTGCCGTGTTGTGCATAAAGGGACGGAGAAACAAAGAACGCGAGCGGAATGGCAAGCAAAAAACAGATATGGCGATCCATAGCCGACCTCCCGCTAACCAGGAATCTACTCCAACTGGATGTCGATTGGCAGTCGGGAGCTGGCTACAGGTGATCCGCTCCAAGCAAAGCTGTCTGATTCGCGGAATTTTACCTGTAGTGGGCAACGACCTCGCCATTTTCGATGTGCAAATCCGCAATCTGGCGCGGAAGCTTCAGCTTCTCGCGATTCTCTGACTCCATCAGACGGCGCACCGCCGATTCGAGGGTGGACTGCGGGATCGGGAGCGAGCCAACCTGCCCGCTCAAGGGTGCAAAATTCAGATACCCATTCTGCGCGCTGAGGCGTCCTTCGAGCTGCAAGGTCATGTCTTTCCCGTGCACGTCGAAGAGGACATAAGCTTTGACGCGATCGTCGACCAACTGAATTTTGACGTCGCGCACATTCGAACGCATCTGCTTGACGTCTTGCGGAGTGGGGCCGGCATCGTCAGATGTTCCTGGTTGCTCGGTCGCAGGCCCAGGTTTTGCGGCGCGCTTGCCGGACAATTCCAGATGGGACGAGAGGTAGGAATTCAGCTCGGTTTCGTCCATGCGCAATGTCGCCGGCTGGCCATTAGCGACCGTACGTTCCGCCTCTTCAAACTTCTGCTCGGCGCGGGCCGCGGCCTGCGGGCTGGTTTCAATTGGAGGCGGCGGCGTCTTGTGGAGCACCAGAATCAGTGTAAGGATCGCCCCGGCGTAAGTGCTCCAGCGCACAATGCGAAAGATCACCTCCGACAGACTGGTCCGACTTGCGCCTGCGTGCGCAAATTGCGGCTCCTCCAGCGGTGGAATGTATGGCGTCATGAGCCCCTCCCTGCGACCATCAGCGTCACAAAGCATGCAATCGGTGGGGACGTCGGTCTACACCGATTAACGCTAGCTCTCGACAACCTGCCGGACAAGCAAACCGTGACCATCGGGAGCCCAATGCAACAACCTACATTCGGCCTGCCATTTCTCGCTACAAAAAAGTACCGAAACCAAGTCCAGTTCGACTCTTGCTGGAACTCACATGCTGGGCCAAACTCTCTCTAGAAGCAGCACTTGAAATTTCCGTGTTGTCTCACCCCTAGCCGAGGAGGCCTGCATGCGCCGGACTGTGATCTTTCTAATGTTGCTGCTGCCTTCCCGTCTCTGCGCCCAGCAGGAGACGCCCGCCGCCACTCTAGCGCCCGCGAATCCCCTCCCGGCCGCAACAAAAACGCCGCAGCGGCATCGGCCCACAATCGGCGTAGCCCTGGAAGGCGGCGGTGCCATGGGCCTGGCACATATCGGCGTCCTGAAATGGTTTGAGGAGCACCACATCCCGGTCGATTACGTCGCCGGCACGAGCATGGGCGGATTGGTGGGCGGCTTTTATGCGACGGGAATGACCCCCGAAGAAATGCAAAAGCTCATCGAAGGCCTCGATTGGCGAGAAATCCTTGGTGACCGTACACCGTATGAAGATCTCTCCTACCGCCGCAAAGAGGACCAGCACGCCTATCCCAATTCATTGATTTTTGGGTTGCGCCACGGCCTGTCGGCTCCTGCCGGCCTGATCGCCGGTCATCAAATCGGGCTGCTGATCGGCCGGGTCACGCTTCCCTACTACGGGATTTCCTCGTTTGACGACATGCCGGTGCCGTTTCGCTGCGTGGCCACCGATCTGGTCAGCGGACAATCGCATGTATTCAAAGACGGCCCTTTAGCCATAGCGCTGCGCTCCACGATGTCCATTCCAGGAGTGTTTTCGCCTGTCCGCGAAGGAAAAGCTGTTTATGTCGACGGTGGGCTGTTAGACAACCTGCCGACCGACGTTGTCCGCAAAATGGGGGCGGAGATCGTGATTGGCGTGCACCTCGAGTCAGCGCCCGTCGAAGCCAACGACATTCGCTCCGTCTTCAGCGTTCTCAACCATTCCGTGAGCGCGGTGGTCACAGAAAACGAAATGCGCAGCCTGGAGCTGGCGGACTCCATCATTTCCGTGCCTCTTGGCGAATTCACCACCGTGGATTATGCAAAAAGCGAACCCATCATGCAGCGTGGCTATGAAGCAGCCAAGACAAAAGCGCGCATGCTCGAGGCGTTTGCCCTCAATGACGCCGATTGGGAGGCTTATCTCCAGGCGCGCAAAGCACGGGAACACACCGAACTTCCCATTCCGCAATTCGTCAAGGTGGAAGGAACCAGCCAGCGCGGAGCCGTCGATGTCGCCCGTTATTTGAAGGGCTTTCCCGGCAAGCCTATTGAGCCGCAGAGGCTTGATGCAGCGCTGACGCGGCTCACCGGCGTCGGCCGCCTCGACTCGGCGAGCTACTGGCTTACGGAACAGGACGGAAAGGCTGGACTGCTCGTGCGCGTGGTCGAAAAAAACGACGCGCCGCCCATGTTTCAAATGGCATTTGAAGTGGACGGATCCCAAGCCGGCAACGTGGACTTCACCATGGGAACGCGCTTCACGTTCATGGATGTCGCCGGGTACCGCTCCGAGTGGCGGACCGACCTGTTGCTGGGAAACACCTATGGTGTGCAAACTGAACTCTATCGTCCCTTCTCGCCGGAAAGCCGCTGGTTTTTTGCGCCGCGTGCCGACGCCAGCGACACGACGTTTCAAATCTATGCGAAGAACGATCCGCTGGCGGATTACCGCATCTACCGCATCAACATCGGTGGGGATCTCGGGTACAGCTTCGGCCGCTTCAGTGAACTGCGCGTTGGATATGAAGTCGGCTCCCTCAACACCAAGCTCCGCCTGGGGACGCCCGAGATTCCCGCCGTCGAAGGACGCGTGGGGCAATCTCATCTGCATTACCTGCTCGACCATACCGACGATCCCGTCATTCCTCGGCGCGGATTCAGCGCGGAGTCCAACTTCCGATGGTTCGACCAGAGTCCTGGTGCTGCCAGCAGCTTCCCTTCCCTGGACCTGAAGCTCGGATATTTCCAGCCCATGACGCGGATCGTCTCGTTTTTCGCGGAAAGCGAAGGCGGTTCGACGTTAGGCACCACGAGCACGGGAATCCCGCAATTCTTCCTGGGAGGACCGTTACGCCTGAGCGCTTACGGCAATAACGAATTCCAGGGCAACCAGTATTATTTATTCCGCGCGGGCTTTGTCCATGATTTGCTCACGCTCCCGCCCTTTGTCGGAAAGAAAGTCTACGCCGTTGGAGCGTACGAAATTGGCAAGATGTACGGCGTGACGGCCGACAGCAATCTTCCTAACGATGTGGCCGCGGGCTTGCTGGCAGAAACCGCCGTGGGCCCGCTCTTCATCGGTGGCAGCGTGGGCGACTCCGGCCACCGCAAATGGTTTTTCCAGCTCGGCCGCGTGTTCTAGCACAAGCAAAAGGCAGTGCCAGGGTCAAGAGGCGCACCTGTGAGCCCGTTATTCCTGTCGCCTGACCGTCAGTTCCAGAAGCTTTCTTGCGGGCTGCGAGCCGATGGTGATCTCGGCAAGCTCTGTCCAGTCGCCTTTCTCGTTGATTCGCAACACAGAGCTGGTTCTGATCTCGCCCAGCGCGAAGCCCCACGTCAAGCTCTTACCATCCTCGAAGAGTTTGACGTCCGTTTCCAGAAAACGGCCGTCGTTGAACGCGCGCATGTAATACTTGCCCGTCTCGTCGTCGAAGGAGATGATTCCGAGGGCCTGCAGAGCGCGCTTGTTTTCCGGCTTGGTTCGCCCGATCCCCTCGATTTCCAGGATCGGTCCACCGAGCTTGAATTGAGCTTCCTCGGTTTGCGCTAAAATGAGCGGTTCGCCCGGTCGGCTTAGCAGACGTGCCTCTCCCGCCCATTTGCCGACTAAGAAATCAAGCTTCTTCATCGCTACTCGTTGCGCTTCCAAGTTCGGGGTTCGCGGGAGTTGCACCATAGCCGTGACCAATAACACTCTTCGCCGTGAAGATTCAACCATTCAAGTTCGGTTAACGGCTGTTCGCTAATTCTTACTTAACAAAGCGCGCTTTTCGTGGCCTGCTGCACGAACCCAAAGAAGGACGACGACCCATGCAACGGTGGAACCGAAAAAGCGGTTTGCGGCGTTGCCGGAGAAGGGGGCGTCGTCTGCTCTCTTTAGCAGCTAGCCCATCTCCGTTCCGGCCAATTTTCTAAATATTCGCACTTGGGCGGTCACTATGCTCCTGCGGCGTTGTTCGCAAGGGGTATCGTGCGGCGAAAGAAGAGGTTTTCTGCCGAGTGCTCGAACCGAATGCGCGAGTGCCCTACACGATAAGGGAATGCTCTGCCTATTGTGATCGCCGCATTCCCAGCCTTTATTTTATGGAGAAGACGGCGTGGGTCTTGCTCACAAAGAAGGCGGGCCGAACGATCGGCTTCGTGACTTCCGAAGAGTTCCGGAAGATGGAAGGCGAGGATGCGGAAATCGTGCCGACGCCCTCTAATGAAACAAAACGGGAAGGTTGACATCCTCCCCGCCATTAAAAAAGGCGAGGATTCCTACGAAGCCTGGTTTGGTTTCAACCAGAGCACCTTCGGCGGGTTCCTGTTTCATCGATCGGCCTTACTACGCCGCATCTCCGCAGGCTTCACATCGGGCCTAGGTCTTGCGACAAAAGAACGATACACCAAAACCTGCGCCTTATATCCCCGCTCTCAAGAACGGAGCCTTACGGCGCATCTGGTAAACACAGCCCGTCGGGGGTTGTTTACCAGGTGGGCCGTAAAGCCTCGGCGTTTTTTGGGCCGAGGATAGAAGGCCCCTCTTTCTTTTCCTTCCCAACTGCTCTATGTTCCTCTGTCCGAACGACCTATGGGCGGGCAGCCCAAAAGTAAAGCCTCTTCGTGGTCCGCTGAAGTAGGGCGGTTGTGGGAGGAACCCACCGAAGCCATCTCGGGGAAACAAACCCGAGAGGCCGTAGGAATCCTGGCCGCTTGCGGCGGGGAGGATGTTCAACTCACAAGTCTTTTGCCGCGCGTCTCCAGACAGGTAATTTTTCGAGGGAGTAGGGCTTTTTTACTCGGAAATAGCGTCGACTGTGTTGAAAACACAGGGACTAGGCATGGCACAAAGGTTGCAGTTGTTAACGGACGTGGGGGAGAAGCGAGCCGAGGATCCCTTTAGGGGATTGAGGGCTGGGCCGGTCCGCTTCTCCCCGATCTTTCCCCCGGTGCGTCAGCGGATTGACCTGATCACCAAGCTACCTCAAGAAAGAACCTCAAGAGGCTCCAATCATCGCGAAGATGACTCGATTATTTTCCAATCGCCCTGTAGCGAGCGCCCTCTGGGCTAATCTATCGTGGCCGTTTGGTACTGAGCCTTAGCCCGCTCACACGCGTCTGCGGATCCTCACGACAATTTCTATTGTTTCAACAGGCGGCAGTCGAATTGACACTTCCCGGAATTGCGTGTGAGCCGGGCGTATTGCCCGCGAAGTTTCGCAAGAACGATTTGCCGCCGAACCCGTCACACGACGCTGGCAAGCTGCCCCAAATGGAACAAGGACTCCCTCAAGCTATCGTCACCGCCGCGTTGGCCAAGAAGCATGCCTAGCTGCACGCTGCCATTGAAGGGGCGTCCATGAAGACAGGCTCCTGCTCCGCCGCGCGAACGCAAGGATGGATTTGCGGATGTCCACCTCGAAAATGGCAACACAAGCGTCGAGGAAGACTTGGCGGCTTACTACGCTGACGCAGCGACATCATGAGAAGGCGCGCGCAAGCAAGACGGCTGCGCGCGCCAGTCCAGATGGGGTTCTCCATTTTGTGCAGCCGACAATGTACTTCCGGCTGTCTTGTTGTGGATAGGTCTGTTCAGCCACTCCTTACTATTAGTGCGACATCGCGGTAGTCAGAAAAATACCGGCAATGTGATAGCTCATTACACCGACATTGCCGTCGGCAGTGAAAGGAGTATCTGTCTTAAACGCAATATGACAGTCAACCGTTCGTCAAAGTAGTGCCAAATGCATGAACTAACGCTTGAGTTGTGGAGATGACTTTTGCAGTGCCGCGATCAGATCATGCGCCGAGGACGGAGCCTTAATATGGGATTTGGTGATGATCTTTGCTGCGCTTGCGGAATTGCCGTAAAGCTTATGATTTGCGCGTTCATCAGGCCGCAGCGTCGAGCCATCCAGAGATATGCCGGCGAACACGCCGCGCGCACGGGAGTAGCTCAGAATCTCAGCTCGCATATAGGCGTCGGTATCGGCTGCCGCGGAACGTCCTTTTGGTCCGGCGGCGAATGATGCGTCCGCCCCCAGCTTTACCTTGCTGTGCAGCAGGCTGCCTGCGCCACGATCGTTTATCACGAGAAAGACGAAGTCTGTTGCCTCGCCACCGACCTGGAAACCAAAGCTCCCACCTTCGAGCGCATACATTGCAGGGGCTCCCCATCGACCGGTGAAGTTTTTGCCTGTGCGGCAAACCATGGTGCCGCGACCGTAGCTGCCCCCAAAAACAAACGCAGCTTTCAACACCGACGGCATGACCACAACGCAACGAGCCTTGTCGAGCATGTCTTGAGGAATTTCTTCAGGAACATTGAGAATTTCCTGCATCACTTTTCCCGAATTCTGAAGACGGTCCTTTTCAGCCTTTACTACGCTCGGATTTTTTGCGGAACAGAAAGGTGCCAAAGCGAGCAGGCTCGCCACGGCAACGATCCAACACTTTGTATGCCTCATCCTGGTGCCTCCTTTTAGGCGCGTCTCGCGTGCTTGAACGCAATCGTCATTTTTTCCTTCCAAGCTGGGTTTGTACACAAACCACAGAACGAAGTTCCTCCTTTGGAGGAAATTGGTAACCTGGGGCTTTCCGGGGCTGGTTCGGCGGGAGGCTAACCATTAAACCACTGCGCCCCGGCGCACAACTGGTCGGGAGTACAGTTTTTGACGCAGGACTTTGGCCGACGCGTCTGTCAGTCGCACACTTACACGTTGTGCCTGTTGCCTCCGCCCCGCAAGTCTCCGGCGCTCTGCTGAGCTATTGCGTCATTCCGGATCTGGCCAGCGCGCTTCCATGTGTAAGACGAGTCGGAAAATCTTGCTTGGGCCGTTGATTGTGAGCTCACCTTGTCGGTGGCGCAAGCGCGCACCGAGCAGATCGTGCGGTTAGCGACCTGCGCTGGGGTATTGAGAACCAGGGGTTCAATGAAATGGGCGAACTCCTACCTTAGCGACGCCGGACGAAGGCGCAAAGCGACAACAGAGTTTCGTCGATTTCAAGTGAGGTCATCGGAGCTCATCTATTTCATTTAAGCCAGATGGCACGATGAGCGGGCGAAGGCCGCACGGTCGTTCCGTAGCCATAAAACTGCGGAGCCGCCGTCGACATGTTGCGCACACCTACAAATTCTTGAAGACATCGAAGGTAAATTCAGGCGCTATTCAGTTCTTCGGTAAACCTCCAGACTTTCTGCTGACTCCTATTATGCTGTAATGGTACGCTAGCCTTCCCGGTCGCTAGGCTCCCAGCCAATCCGTTTGAGTGAGGACCTCACATGCAGGCTCTGCTCACAGTTGGTGTACGCAAGCGGCTCGGGATTGCGGGTTGGATCGCGGCTTGTTCGCTTTTTGCAATTTCTTCCCCGGCGCAGCGGCCCGTTGCACGTATAACGACTGTCGTTGACGACGCGGACCGTACAACCATTTATGGCACGCATCCCGTGATGGCCAGGACCGAAGACGAGGCGGGCCGTGTACCGTTGGGGAGCAAGTTCGAAGGCATCAGCATTGCCTTCAGCCGAACCCCGGCGCAAGAGGCCGATTTACAGGCACTGCTCGCGGCACAACAGGATCCAACCTCACCCCTCTACGCCAAGTGGCTTACCCCAGACGAATTTGGCGCGCGCTTTGGGCTGGCGGATTCCGACATCGCCAAGGTGCAGTCTTGGGTGGGGCAGCACGGCTTTACTGTGGAGAGTGTTTCGCGCAGCAAGAACCGCATCAGCTTTTCTGGAACGGTCGAACAGGTCGAAGCGGCCTTCGGCACTGAGATGCACTACTACAAGGTGAATGGCGAGACACATTTTGCTCCCTCGCGAGATGTCAGCGTGCCTGCGGCGCTTTCGTCCGTGGTGCAAACGGTCACGAATCTTTCCTCCTTTCGTCCCAAATCGCACATCAGCGGCCGGGGTCCAAGGCGCGTCGTTAGTCCAGATTTCACTTCCAGTCAGTCGGGCAACCACTTTCTGACGCCCAAGGACGTGGCCACTATCTACGACATCAATCCGGCTTACAAGGCCGGTTATAACGGCGCTGGCCAGTCGATTGCCGTGGTCGGCCAGTCGGCGATCGTGCTGTCGGACATCGAACACTTCCAGACCGCCGCTGGTTTCGCCGTCAAAGACCCCACGCTGGTGCTCGTTCCCAACACAGGTACCGCAACCATTAGGTCGGGCGATGAAGCGGAATCCGATCTGGACCTGGAATACACCAGCACCATTGCGAGTGGCGCGACAATCTATTTCGTTTATGTAGGCAACAACGCGAACAGTGGCGTCTTTGACTCCATCCAGTTCGCAGTGACCAACAAGACTGCTCCGATCATTAGCGTAAGCTACGGTCTTTGCGAGGCCGCGCTTGGATCTTCGGGATATTCGAGCCTCAACGCCATACTGGCCCAGGCCGCCAGTCAAGGCCAGTCCGTGATCGTTGCGTCAGGCGACAGCGGCTCGACCGACTGCTATGGAGAAACGGGCCTTACGACCGCCCAGCAACAGGCCCTGGCGGTCGACTTTCCCGGGAGTAGCCAGTACGTAACAGCCATCGGCGGAACCGAGTTCCCAGCCGCCGATGTGGCCTCCACAAATACCACATATTGGCAGGCGGCCAGCGGCAGCGACCTCGTCAGCTCTGCGCTCTCCTATATTCCTGAGCAGGTGTGGAACGATGATTCGACCGCAAGGCTCTCTTCAAGTGGCGGAGGTGTCAGCACGTTCACACCTAAACCCGGTTGGCAGACCGGCGTACCCGGCATTCCGTCGGGCACATTCCGTTTGGTGCCGGATATTTCGCTGAGCTCCTCTCCCAACAACGCTGGGTATCTTTTCTGCTCCAGCGACAGTTCGAACGGGGTCACGGGAAGTTGCACGAACGGATTTCGTGATAGCAGCAACGTAAATCTCACTGTCGCTGGGGGGACGAGTTTTGCCGCGCCGGTCTTTGCCGGAATGTTGGCGCTTATCAATGACAAATTGAACTCGGCCGGACAGGGCGTCATCAACCCAACTCTCTACACTCTTGCGGCAAACTCCGCTACCTACGCCTCAGCATTCCACGACATCACCAGTGGCGGCAATCAATGCACCGCAGGGACAAAAATCTGCTCGACAGCTGGCGCGTCGCAGTATCCCGCCACGAGTGGCTATGACCAGGCGTCAGGCTTGGGTTCGGTGGACTTGTTCAACTTGATGACGGCTTGGCCGGGGTCTTCTTCATCATTGGTACCGTCGAAGACGACACTCTCGGCCGCAACCATGACGCCCGCTCCCGGTGCGAACGACGCCGTCACAATTACGGTTGCTTCCGGATCGACCTCAAACACCGCCACGCCGACAGGCACACTGACGGTCACTGTCGACGGAACGTTGCAAACCTCCTCTTTGGCGCTGGTGAGTGGTTCTGCGACCTACACCTTCTCCTCCACGACTCCTGGCGCTCATGTCATTGCGGCAACTTATTCCGGTGATTCGACCTATGCTTCTTCTACTGGCTCGCTGACAGTGACGGTGCCTGCGCCGGTGGCCTCGAAGACGACACTCTCAGCGGCAACCAGCACGCCCGCTCCTGGAGCGAGCGACGCCATCAGCATCACAGTCACTTCGGCATCAACCTCGAGCACGACTACACCGACCGGGACGGTGACGATCGCAGTGGACGGAGCGACGCAAACCCCAACCCTTACACTCGCGAATGGATCTGCTACCTACACCTTCTCTTCGACAGCCGCAGGCGCCCACACCATCGCCGCTACCTATTCCGGCGATTCCAACTATGCGTCTTCCGGCGGCTCACTTACCTTGACTGTGGTTGCCAAATCCTTCAAGCTGGCTGCCAGCAATGTGACGGTCACGGCAGGAAATCCGGGTGCCTCGACAATTACCCTCACTCCGCAGAACGGCTACACGGGCACTGTCGCTTGGACCGTCGCTAGCAGTCCTGCTCTGACGAACGGCTGCTTTTCGATTGCCAACACAACGGTCTCCGGAACCACTGCGGTTGCGGCCACCCTGACCGTCAACACGGTCGCGTCGGCTTGTGCGGCTCCCGCGCTCGTTGGAGCGGGAGTTGACCCGCGCAACACTCCTGGCCGCGCCCCGCATCCTTACGGGAAGGACCCGACTGTGTTGGTAGCGCTCCAGGCAAACCAGGCTGGCATGACTATGGTTGGGCTGCTTTTCCTCGGTTTGCTGGGTCGTCGCTGCCGCAGGCTTGCCACTCTCGCGACACTGGGCATTCTTGCAACGATTGGTTTCGCGGCTTCGGGTTGCGCAGGTGTGGGCTCCTCCATGCCGCCGCTAAGCTCTCCTACGGCAGCGAGGGGAGCGTATGCGGTTACGATTGTTGGAACCGACACCACCACTCCGTCTATTACGGCATCAACCACGCTGACGCTCACGATCGATTAGTGCTGCAAGCTTGAGACTAATCAAGGTAGGGTTGAACGTATTCCTGCCGACATATGGACATATGTACGCGAACCGCAAGTTTCTGCTAGATTGGTAGAAGAAATGCCCAACGCGGGAGAGGTGGCCGAGCGGTTTAAGGCGCACGCTTGGAAAGCGTGTGTAGGCTAACCCCTACCGTGGGTTCGAATCCCACCCTCTCCGCCATACCTATTCTTCCCTGCATATTACTGCATTCTTGACTTCTTGCTACCGCCGTGCTACCGTTTTCATCATTTATTTGGGATGGTGTCCAGCATGGCCAGCGTCTACGCAAGGTTCAAAGGCCCCCAGGGATGGGAGTATCAAAGGGTTGGAAAAGGCCGCCCGCCGAAGGGCGCGAAGTTCCATATTCGCTTCACAGACGCACAAGGCAAGCGGTGCTGGAGTCAACCCTTCGATACTCCGCAGCAAGCCCAGGAAAACGCTGATGGCGTGGCCCTGGCTACCCAAGCCGCTGCCCAAGGACTCACCGTCGCTGAATACCAGGATCAGACGAACGCAGGCCGCACACCGATCAAAGTCGCGGTAGAAAGATTCCTCAAGCTCCACCGCAATGATCGGCCAAAGACAGTTAAGCAATACAATCTCGCGCTAACGCACCTACTTGCCAATCTTCCGCGTGGCGTGCGGTTTATCAAGGACCTGGCGACCTCCGATGCGCTCGACACCTACGTGCAAACGCTACAGACCGAAGAGTACGCCGCCAAAACCATCGAGACCCGGATGGGCGTCATCTTCTCGATGTTGAAGGACAACAAGAAGGAAACTGGTGTTGAGTATGCGGCGCAACTCGTCAGCCTGCCGGAACCGTTGCACACGCGGCCCAAAGCCTACGCCGACGACGAGATTCCGAAACTGTTTGGCGTCATGACCGCCGAGGAACGCGTGCGTTACCTATTCTTTTTGCACACCGCCTGCCGCGAACAAGAAGTGCAGTACGCCACGTGGGACGACATTGCCTGGAAACATCGCAAATACCATGTGACCGGTGACGGCAAAGAAGATGTCAACTTTGTCCCGAAGCATCACGAGGAACGCTGGATTCCGCTGACCACCGAACTGGTTGAATTGCTCAAGGAGCGGAAAAAGAATCCTCCCCATCGCCGCTGGGTTTTTGTGAATAAGGATGGAGACGCGGAGGGCCACTTCCTCCGCAAGCTCAAGGCCATCGCCAAGCGCGCCGGGCTGAACTGCGGAAACTGCAAAACGACAATCAAGCAGGGGAAATATCATCTGCGGAAGCCCACGGAGGTTACATGTGCCACAAGCCCGGTCTGCGAGAAACACCATCTCCACCGCTTGCGAAAGACCTGCGCGACCCGCTGGCTGCGGAACGGTGTGAACCTGATGGACATCAAGACTTGGCTTGGCCACAAGAGCTTGGAAACCACTGAACTTTATCTGTCCGACACCAAGCACATCGGCTCGGAAATGCAGGCCAACATCGATAAGGCCGGGACGTATTGAGATTCTCCAGCCGGATCGCTTAACATACAGCCCGCGTTGGCTTTTGTAACGCGAACGGGAGGGTGTCATGCCAATCACGCTCACACAGCAGACGGCATTGATCACAGGGGCATCACGTGGCATTGGTCGCGGAATCGCGCTCAAGCTTGCTGAGCGGGGCATCAAGAAAATCGCCGTCAACTACAAGGAGAACGACGCGGCCGCAGCAGACACCGCTCGCCTCGTCAAAGAATGGGGTGCGGTCCCGCTCTTGATCAAGGCGGATGTCGGCAAGGTCCAGGACATCGAGCGCATGTTTGGCATGATCAAGTCCCAATTCGGCGGCCTGGACATCTTCGTGTCTAATGCGAGAGCGACGCTCGCTACCGGCTTTTACGCGGAACCAATGGACATCCCGCTGCAGGCGTGGCAGGCGACGTTCGATACTCAAGCGACGGAGTTCCTTGTGGCGGTCCGCGCAGCAGTGCCGATGATGAGCAAGAACGGGCGAATCATCGCCATCACCTATGCGCCTGGCGGGCAAACGGGCAGCTGGCAACCATGGGTTGCGATGGGCTCAGCAAAAGCAGCGAAGGAGGCGCTGGCTCGTTATTTCGCAGTCGCTCTCGCGCAGAAGGGCATTACAGTGAATAGCATCAGTCCGGGCGCCTGCGACGACAGCGTTCTTAGCGGGCTGCCGTCCCAAGTGTTTCAGATGATCAAGGAGTGGCACGAGAGCGGCTGGACGCCCATGAGACGCCTAGGCCTGCCGGCCGACATTGGCAACGCCGTAGCCCTCCTCTGCTCTGACGAGGCAAGCTTCATCACCGGCCAACTGCTGTACGTTGATGGCGGCGCTTCGCTGATGGACCCGGTCTTTCCGCTGGCCATCCAGGGCATCAAATAGCGATCGAGGGGTTGCGCTGTTCATGAACGCCGCGAAGGAGTCGCGGGCGCTTGTCTGCCGCCGGAAGTGTGGCTTGAGGTCACGCAGCATCCTTGGCGCTCTGCGTCAGTGACGAGCGGTGCTTATCCAGAAGCGCCGCGCGCTGTCTATCCAAAAAAGTGTCCATGTCTTGCTTCAGGATTGTATAGTGGCGACACAACTTCAACGCAGGCAGCTCCCCTGAGCGAATCTTCACCTCGACAAACCAGGGAGTCACGCCCATGTACTCAGCCGCCTCCACGATGCGATAGCCGCGCTGATCTGTCGAAGCGACGGTGTTTGGCCTGCGAGTCATGTTGCCACCATGCCGAGTCTGGCCTCGCTCCTCTTTACACGCTCCATGACTCATCCCTTGGCTGAGAGGCAAAACGGTCGATTCCATGCCCGAACCGCTTGCCAAAGGGAAAGGGCAAGGGTGAAGGGCAAAGGGCGAAATGGAAGAGGGCAAGGGGCAAGTGAATGGATTCCGCCTTGTGGTAAGGCAAGGGAAAAGCAACTGCCGCCGGGACGCGGCGGCAAGCTTGCCGCCGCGTCCCGGCGCGAACGTTTTCGTGTTTGCAGTTGCTCGGGTTCATTTTGTTTGGCGCAGGAACTCGCTAAAGAGTGGGTGGTAGAGCTTGTATCGTCCCCGACCAGTGCGAATGAGCAGTCCTTTTTCAGTGAGTCTGCCGAAATGTGCGTACTGGAAAGCTGGAATGAAATGGCGCGGGTTGATTTCGTCCCGTTGGGCTCCAGCTAACGTTCTTAAAAGCTCTAGCTCTCGTTCCGGAACCTGTGCCAGGTCTAATCGGAATTTGTTTCTTTCCAACTGCTGAAAGACATGGGGCCAGAGGTGCTCAGGACTTTCGGGTACAGAACCCTGAGTGCAGGCCAATAGCTCTCGACAGATGAATGCGAGGAAATAGGGATGTCCCAGAGTTTTCTCGTAAAGCCAACGTAAAAGACCGTGCAGCTTTTCGTGTGTCCTGAAGGCTGCCTCTGCGTATTCGGCGGTCTCTTCCGCCGAGAAAGGCTCAAGATAAAACTTGGTGTAGAAACGAACGGCGGGCTCGGCAAAGCTTCGGATGGCAGAAAAGTAGTCGGATCGAGCCGAGAAACACACGCTGTAGTTCATGCGGTTGATGCCAAGCCACTGGAATTGATCTCTCAGGGTTCGAGCAACATCCTGGGCTACCGGGGTTGCGAAATTATCGAGGTCGTCAAGGAAGAACATTGCCCCGCTAATCTGTGCGGGAAGGAAGAAACGCTTCCAAGCTTCCCCAAGCGCGTGTCGGAGAAGAGTGCTGCCAGAACTTAGGAAGAATCTCTGAGCTTCGCGGTCGAGAGTAAACCCACCCATGCTGACGCGCTTGAGCTTCCAATTCCGAACTTCAGTACGTAGGCGCGTTGTTAGCGAAGATGTCGCGGCTAGGGCTTCTGCCAATCCGTCGAGCAGGCTTTCTGCAAAGCGGCGATAATCACCATAGTCTGTCGAAACCGGCACCAGCACAGGCAGGATGCCGTATTTCGGATCAGAGCAGATGGCGGCGAATTTCAGCAGTAGGCTGCTCTTGCCGATCCCCCAATCGCCCAGCACCGCAAAAGAGCTAATTCGGCCTGCCGCAAGGCCCTGCTGCAGAGCCAGAGTAAATGCCTCGCTGGGGGTCTTCCTACCTATGAACTGTTCCGGGCTGACGGGGTAATTCGGCTCTGGAAGCACTTGAATCTCCTTCCTAACGAACCTCACAAACCTCCGTTTGGATTGTTAGTTTTGTTATTTTCGGTGGCTAAATCGGCAGTGGGTGGGCTGCACGGCGGGCGGCGTGAACACACGCCGCCCGCCGTGCAGAGGTGGAAGGATTTACGTTCGTGGGTCTTGCTCCTTGTGGGTGGGAGTCTGAGGGGGTTAGTTTGCGGTTTTGGGAACGAGGGCGTGGTTCTCAACGAAGGCGCGGGGGATTACAGCTTCCGGCCTGTCGATTCCGAGCTTGATGAATGCAAGAGAGATCCACTCGTTGCATGGCTCGAGGATGCAGGCCTCGCCGAGAACGACTTCCTTCGATACGAGGTAATGCGTGAAGCCGTTTCCTTCACTTGCCATGAGGCACCTCCAGTTTGTGGTTTCAGGGTTTGTGGACTTGGTCGGTAACAAATCGAGCTCCGACCGGTAGTAAGGTTTGGAAGGATCGGCGTTATGGCTTGTCCTCCGTCCACGCGCCGAATGGATTTCGTTGGGATTGCCGAACCGCCGCGATCAATTCCCGAACGCGACTTCGCCGGGCGTCTATGCGCTCAACTAACAGAAAGAGCGTATCTCGCTCGACCCACTCAGGCGGTACCTCACCCGCAATCGCCCACAGAGTCGTTAGCGGAAAGGATTCAATTCGACTCAACCACGGTTCGAACGACTGCCATCCGCCCACGTCCTGATAGACGACTTTGTGCGCGTAAATCCCGCGTAAGACGGTGTCGGGGAAATTCCATTCTCCGGCGTTAAAGCAAAAGCCGAAGTCGATGAAATGAGCGCGGAATCCTCGTTCACTTTCGCAGAACACGACCTGCCGACCGTCACAGTTGCACAGCCATCTGTCCAACGCGAAAACGCCGGAAAACTCTCGCACGTTTTCAACCTGTGAGAAAGCCGAGTCGGGCAGGTAGTCAAAGAGCTGCCCTTCCGAAATGAAACGCGAGCCAAACGCCAGCCCGTATGAACATTTCAGCGTCGAATTGGAAGCCTGTATCACCAGTGACGGTGAACTCTCGACGAGTGTGGCCGGCACGTAAAGAATTGCCGGTTCTGGAATCGTCAATCCGAGAGCGCGACCAATCGAGCAGCCAAGCCACTCGTTGACCAGCACGCGGAGAGACTGTGGATTGTTTGGGAATTTGACCACATAGGCGTGACCATCATTGGCGGTGAGCATGTACGATTGCGCTCCTCCTCTCATGGCACGTATGTAGTCCGTAGCGATTAAAAACGATGTGGATACGTCTTGTGGATTCATTTATGGCTCCAGGAGCACGCGCGCAAGGTGGATAAAATGGCGAGGTCAGACGTGGCACGCGTGCAGATTCGTTCCACGAGATTCGCCAGAATCCGCAGACATGTGCTTGAGCGCAGGTCAGCGAATTGCTATTTCTGGATTGGGAAGTTGGGAGATAGCGTTAGGGGTGGTTTTGCCGAGGAAGAATCTGAGTCAGAGAGGCTTTCGTCTCTCTGACTCGGCTATGTGGATTGTTCGCTTGTGGATTCCTTGGCATGGCCGGTTGCTGGCTCCGTCTGATTCGGCAGGTCGTCGAAGAGCAGGAATCCCTGCGGATCAGATTTTGCAGCGGCCTCGATGAGCGCGTCCGGTATTCCCAATTCGCGCAACTTCTCCGGCCGGAAAACCAGTTGCGGATTGGGACTGCGGTCGTTTGGATCGAACATCCGCAGGTCAACCAAAGTGGCTCCCGGTTTTCGATACGCTGGCCAATGCGTGTTGTTGATGGTCACTACGCGGTCGTACATGGTTTCACCTCCCGATGCCGTAGCCGCATTGCCGTCCGCCGAAGCTGTTGTAGGAACCATCGGGCAGATCGAGGTACACGGCATAGCCTCGCGGGTCATTGTTGAAGTGGTTGAGGACCAAGCCCGCGCCTTCCAGCGCGGCCTTGATCCGGGTTTGTAGATTTTGCTTGCGCCGCTCTTGCCGCTCCGTGAGGCCGCAGTTGCAGGCGATCTCGTTCAGGTGACTGAGCGAGTTCGTAAGTCTGCAAAGGTCAGCGGCGTCTTGAGCAGCTTCGCGGGGCGAGCGTTTTCCGATGGACGCGATGTAGGCAGACAAAACTGCCTCCTGCGTGTTCGTTCGCATGGGTATTGCTCCTTCTTGTGGGTTGAACCGAGACGATGGAAAGAGGAAGTCTGGAAGCGAATCGGCTACCGAAAAGCAGCAGAGATCGTTCCAGTTGTCAGCGGTTGTGGGTGGAAAGGGATTGTGGGTTGCTGCGTGGAAAAAGGCAGCGGATTTCTGCCGTTACTCGTATCTCAGAGCTACCATCGGATCGACGCGCATCGCACGGCGCGCGGGAATATATGTCGCGAGAAAAGCCACAACAACTAATCCCAGTGATGCGATGCCTAATGTTGCCGCGTCCGTCGGACGGGCACCGTACAACAATCTCGAAATCAGGCGTGTCGAGAGGAGCGCCAATCCTATGCCCAAGGCGAGACCAATGGCGACCACTTTCATTCCCTGTCCGACAATCAGACGCAGAACATCAGCATGCGCTGCGCCCAGGGCCATGCGAATACCGACTTCGTGAGTACGCCGGGCAACCGCATAGGAAATCACTCCGTACAGGCCGAGCGCAGACAACGTGAGGGCCATTCCCGCAAACGTGCCAAGCAAAAGCATGTTGAATCTTTGGTGCACGATGGAGCCAGCAAGCACGCTTTCCATAGGGCGGAAGTCGAATGCGGCCACGTCGCCGCCTGCGGCCGATACTTCCCTTTGGACCTCAGCGGCAACACTCGTGGGGGCTGGCTTTGTCCGAACCACGAAGCTCGTAGCGACAACCTTGTTCATGAGTTGTGTGAATTCGTTATCGAGTTGCGCTGTGGGAACGAAGAGTGTGGGCGGCGGCGGATTATCCAAGCCATCCTCGCGGATGTCTCCGACCACACCGAGATGGTCGTGGCCGCCCGGCCGGAATCGCCCATCGACCACAACGGCTTGATCGATTTGAACACCGCGTGCCCGCCCCTTGAATGTATCGACATAGAGAACGGCGGACCGCGTATCTACGTCCCGCATGCGCAGCCGTAGCGCCTCTCCGAAACGGATTCCGGTGCAGTAGAGAATCAGAATCAGAGTTCTGTAGAGCGCAGCTCGAAAGGGTGGGCGCTTCAGATCAGCGGAGAGCCTCAGGAGAGTCAGAATGTCCTTCTCAGAAAGAAAGTAGGGAACGAAGTCCGATTCCGTCGGGAGATGTGGCCAGATGGGTTCTGAAACAGTTCCCGAATTGGAAGATCGACGCAAGTAACGGAAGAACTGTCTCAGAACCGCCGCATCATCAGAAACGCTGACAGCCTTACGACCCGGCTTGCTCGATAGCCAGGCGATCGCTGCTTGATCCAGTCGCCAGCGGTGATTCCTGGCAACGTATTCGATAAGAAATCGATCGAATTCCCGCAGCGTAAACTCAGCGCGCATGTATCCGTAACCGAGGCTGCGCTTGAATCGGAGGAAATCAAGCAATTCATCTGCGACTGGACCATTGAAAATGTTGTTCATCGTGGCACTGAAAGGGCAACAGTTCGCAGACGCCTTAAGGCTACGCGAACGTATATCGAAGTCGAAGAGGAACTGCGGTGACCAAGGATATCGCTTACGACCTTGATGTTGGCCCCGGCATCGACCTGCCAGGCCGCATGACTGTGTCGAAAAGCGTGGGCGCCGATTATTTTGGCCGAAATGCCTGCCAGATGTGCATAGTGCTGGATACGGTGGCGAATGGCGCCGCTGGTTATCGGCTTGTACGGCATTTTCTTCCGAAGAAAGAGGTGCTTGACTGATTTGGCAGGGGGCCGTTCTTTTCGTAGGTACGCGGCCAACGCTTTTGCGACTGCGGGTAGCAGAGGAAGCTCGATTGGCACATTAGTCTTTGGACGACGAGCCCTCAATATGCCGGCCTGCCAATCCAGATCATCCAATCGCAGTGCAAGGACTTCGGCTGCACCCAGACCGTACGTTGCCAGCAGCAACATGATCGCAAAGTCCCGTTTACCTGGCGCTTTTGATCGAGAGATCGAGTGCAAAATCTTCTGTACGTCCCTCCAAGGGAGCGTGCGTGGAGGATGTTCATCTATGCGATATCGGGGTGCCATCACCGCACCAGCGAGATCGGCGGATAGCTTTCCTGTGATATGCAAAAATCGGAGAAATGCACGGAGCGAACTGCAAGTGTCAGCAACGGTTCGTGTCGCTAGCCGGGTGCTGAGGTTTCGCACGAACGCGTCCACATCGTTCAATGTCATCCGTTCAACGGGCTTCATTCTTGATCGCAGTCGCAATAGGAAGCCCCGCGCGGTTTCGATGTCGCGTATCAGCGTTCCATCCGAGACGCCATTATGAAGACGCCGGTACTTACAATACTCGCTGACTAGAGGAGGCAACTGTGGAGTAGGTTTCTCGCGCCACTGAGGCAATGGAGTGCCCAGATCACGCAGCGCGCAGGCCCAGGCGTGAAGCGCGTTGCTGGCAACTCCGCAGCTATTCTGAGCACTTCTTCGTCCATTGAGCCTAGGGCCGACGTACGCTCGGAGGAACCGCTCCACTCCAGCCATCGTCAGCTGTTCAGACTCGATAAGGTTTCGTTTCTCGCAGCGCTTTCTGAATCGCCGCACCCAGTAGAGATAATTCGTGATTGTTCCGCGAGAAAGGTGGCCTTTTCGCCATACAGCAACGATCTCCCGCTCGCACGGGTCGATTACCTGCACTCGTTCATTCACGAAGTATGGACGAGTCTCACCCAGAAAAAGTTTGATGCGTTATCACGACAACCGCGCGCAATTTTAGCTCTCTGGAGGGCTTTAGGAGGGCCGAGTCTGGATAACGCCGGAGTCGGGATAATGAGCGTTATCTGGTGATCAAGATAAGCGACATGCCAGACGAAAGTTTGTCGACGCCGACAAAACGACACCGGAAATCGCTCGTGAAGTAGTGGCTTTGCTGCGTACCCTCTTTGCCATCGAGAACCAGGCCAGGGAAGCGTCTGCAACCGAGCGCCTGGCAATTCGTCAGAAGCAATCGGTGCCCGTGTTGGCCGAACTGCGCCAGAGATTGCTGGTTTGGAAAGAGCAACTGCTGCCGCAGCATCCCATGGCCGATGCGGTGAACTACACCTTGAATCACTGGGCGGAGCTGAACGTTTTCTGCTCGGATGGCGCGGTCCCCATCGATAACAATGCAAGTGAACGCGAAATGAAACGTATGGTGTTGAACAGAAAGAATTCTTTGTTCGTCGGCAACCCGCGTGGCGGTCGCACCGCGGCAATCCTCGCCAGCCTGACCAGTACCTGCCGCCGGCACCAGCTTGATCCGCAACTGTATCTCACCCAGCTGTTGATGAACCTGCCGCAGACGAAGTTGAGCGAACTGGATGCTTGGCTGCCTGACCAGTGGAAGCTCCACCAGGCGGCGCGAACCGAGGCTTTGAACCGCGCAGCCTCCCCGGCTCCGTAAAGCTCGCACTCCGTATGCTGCCCGCGTTTTCCTGCTTCGCCCTCTCATGGCGCAACATTGCTACACTCGCGCGCGCCACACAAGATGTGGTTCGTTCACCGCTCACTCCAGATCAGCGTTGACAGTATCCGCCTGCTTTCGTGCTCGGAAGCGATCCTTCAGCCTACATGGACCGGATAGGGACTGAGAAACGGTGTTCTCGGCAACTGGCTAAGGACGCCCCAGCGGCTTCACCGCCTCGGACTTCGGAGCCCGATTCCTGGCGCCTCACGTCACGGGTCCGAAGCCCCTGGCAGAAAAGCTGGAACCCGGTCCCCGATCCGTCGCCGCCTCGCGTGTCTTCTGCCCTTGTTCAAGGAGGGCCAGTTTCTGAGAACCGTATCAGGAGTTGGCCGACGGTCGTTATTCTCTAGTGAACCCGCTGAAATTTGTGTTCCAGCAGATAGTGAGCGACGTCAGCGCCTAGCTTTACACCGTCTTCGGTAGCTGTTCGGAAATGAATGCCAGCAAAGACACGGGCGTTCTTCACCTCTTCGAGCGCAGACGAAAAACTAGAGAAAGAGCGGGTTACGCCAAGCATCAGGTCAGACGTGAGATTAAAGCGAGTCTTGTCGCCAAATTCATTTGCGAGGATGACTACGGCGGCCCCGCTGACGCACGAGTGACCCGACGGGTAGTCCGGATGTGACGGCGTTGCGAACATCGGGCTCCACGTCAGATCAGCGCTATTGCCGTCGTTGCGGATAGCGGTAATGGGACGCCAGAAGTGATAGAAGAATTTGGCATCCCAGCACCCGATAGCGGCGTCCGCCATCGCAACATCGAGTGCGGCCAGGAGCCGGGCATTTTCCAAAAGCGTGTCATCATGGTCTCGCCCCGAGACCTCCTCGCGGTCACGATCTTCGATAAGCGATACGGCCGCGCCGTTAAAGGCATACGTAGACGACACAACCCAAAACAGCGAGTAGATAGTTTGATCAGCCGTTCGGGCCGTGCTCGAGTAGCTGCCCATGATTTTTGTTTCATTTAAATCTCGAGCGTACTGCGCGCTGCTGAGAGCGGGAGGACCGCCAGGCCGAAACTGAGAGTCTGTCTGGATCACCCACGGGGTCATGAAGACAAACTGGGGATAGCCGGCCATAGGACCGGATGTTATTGTTTCGCTCACGGGAGCGTTCGGGGTGGGACGCCAATCCCCAGCAGCGGTATCGCCCGTGAAGCTTAAGTTGGAGGGGTTGGCAAGATCGTCCTTCCGCCAGGTCCAGATCTGCTCGGCCACGGTTTGGCCCCAGGCGATTCCGCTGTCCATCGAGGCTTTGCTTTCCTGAGCAGCGATAATCGTCAATGACACTCTGAGTCGCGCATCGAGTGCCGCCTGCTGTGTAACCTGCAAAGGTGTGGGCGTTGAGACCCCTAACGTTCCATACAAGTGGCTCAGACTGGTCCAGGCGGCCTGAACAACCGCCGCTCGTCGCGACGCTCCAGCGGGCGCGGCCGGACTGACGCGAATGGGGGTGTAGCGGGCGTTGATGCCGTTGGCCGCATCAAACATGGCCGCCTGGACGATGGCCGCGACGCGCGTTATCTGGAGTGGTGTCGTTTGCGCCATGGTCCCAGCTCGCAGCATCGTCTGGTTCCACTCGGTAACCTCGTCAGCACGGGCTGTAGCTGTGAAAATGGCAAATGCGGCCACGATGAGCCAAGCCTTAGTCATTTTGCTCATAAGCGTTTCTTCCCTTTCACCGAGGACTCCTGCGTAGAAGGGTCCTCGATTGGCGCTTCTTGTACTCCTTAGAACGCGCGGCGGTCAAGTAGGATTATCTGGCTCAAAAGGATTTCACAGATACATCCCGAGAAACGGGTGCCAGCTCAACCGGTCGATGCAACACCAGCTAATCGGCTGATCGGACAACACTTCTCGCAGGGAACTGACCTTTCCGAGCTGTACTCAATTAAACCTAAACAGGACAGTGTTTTTCCGTCTGTAGTAAAGCCCGAGGTCGAATGTAGCTCTTGGGGCTCCTGTTACTAGATTTTGAGCCTGTGTTGCGATGACCCATTGAATCCACCGGGCATTATCGGAAGGTGAGCAATTATCGTTAGCCCGACTGGGCGCGTCGGCTTTCCTCGTATTCCTCTATGAGTCGTGACTCTTTGTAGGCTTCCTCAAGGCTGGGGTACCAGCAATAATCGGCGTCAAAATTTGAGTGCGATGAAAACACAAGGCCCCAAGGATGCTCGGGGCCAGATCCATAGTCAGAAAATGCGATGCCGTAATCGAACCGAGAACTCTCTGCACTCAAAGCGCCACAGGAAAGACCGATGTATCATTCGACATCTAGCCCGCGTACGTCACGTTCACCATGCGAGGAATTATCGGGACCGACGCGCGGACCTTCCGAGATTGGGTCACTCCACAAGTACACGAAATCCCATGGCAGATTGGCAAATGCGAACAAAGCGGCCGCTCCGAGAACCGGTGCGCGAGGAAGCGGGGCCGACGCTCAAAAACTACATCACGCCCGCCGGGTTGCAGCGGCTGAAAGACGAGCATCGGTTCCTGCTGAGTCGCGAGCGGCCCGCGGTGGTGCTGGGAGCGGCGTTGGGGCAGGCCATCTGCGTCCTAATGCATAGGGTGGACATGTATGCACACTTGTGCATATACTAAGAACTGTGAGCTGCGAATGGGACCCGGCCAAAGCCAAAGCGAACTTCGCCAAGCATAGAGTTCGTTTTGCTGATGCCATGACCGTGCTCGAGGACGGCCTTGCTTTGACGATACGCGATCCATTTTCGGAAGAAGAGGAGCGGTGGATCACGCTAGGCAGGGATGCACTTGGCCGCCTCCTCGTCGTGGTTTACACCTGGCGGGGAGAGAGTGTGCGCCTGATCTCGGCACGCCTGGCCACAGCCCGGGAGACTACTCAGTACGAGGAACATCATGAAGCGTGAATACGATTTCCGTAAGGCAAAGCGTGGAGCTGTCGTTTCCGTTCCCAAAGGGAAAACGCGAATCACAATCCGCCTCGATGACGAAATCCTTGCCTGGTTCCGCGACCAAGTCGAACTTGCCGGTGGCGGCAACTATCAAACCGTCATCAACGAAGTCCTGCGCCAACACATCCAACGCGCCCAAGAACCATTAGAAAGAACGCTCCGCCGCGTTATCCGGGAAGAGATCCGAAGGGCGTCCTAGCCTGCACGATCGGCGATCACCCGGCGCAGCAGCGTCGCTCTCCGATGTTCCGGAGCCGCACTATTGGATTGGGTGATGGGTTCGATCCCCACCGCCCCTGCCAGAATTCCTTTGGATTCAAGGGGATAAAATTTCTTGGGGGCGATAAGGGGGCACTAAGCCACTTGTGAGGCCAGCACGAGCCGAACGACTCTTCCGTGCGCTTCGCGCTTGCTCCTCTCCATCTTGGCATTCGATATGCTGCCAGAGGGCTGGGAACCCGTGAAGTGATCGGAGACGGAGGGACTCGAACCCCGGCACAGCTGTTAACCCGCACAACGGTCTAGCAAATTCAGCTTGTCCTCTGCCGACATCAGATCACTTCTGGTTAGCCGAGCATACGCCCGGGATCATAGCCGCCGCGAACGGCACTTTTGTCAGGCTACGGGATCACGACCAGCCTGTGGGCGTGTGCGTCGCGTTCCCAGGCATCCTCGATCTCGGCGAGCGGAACACTCTCGGTCTCGATGCGCAATGTGCCGCGGGCTACGCTGTTCATCACTTGTTGGAACGCGTCGGTGAGTATGTCCCAAGACGGCATGCCTCCGGTTCCTAGAATCGTCAGCGCCGTGCTTCGCAGGACTGCTGCGGGCAGAGTGATTGTAGATCCAGCGCTCTCGCCCACCTCCACCAGTCTAGTTTCCGACTTCCCAATCGCAAATTCTTTTCCAGTGATGGCTTTCAGCAGAGCTTCGGTCGGGCGGCCCCATAGATAGTCGATGATCACGTCGAAACGCTTTCGCCGGCCTCCCGGCGGAAGGCTGCGATCAATTCTTCATCGGGTTTGTCGAGGCGAATCGTCGAGTCGGCGCCAAGCGCGTGGAGTATGCTCAACACCTGTTCGTTGCGTCCTGCCGCGACGACGCGTCCCGCGCCCAAGATTTTGGCGATCTGTACCGCCAGCTTCCCCGTGACTCCGGTGGCGCCGAGAATCAGGACAGTTTCGCCAGCGGCCAGCTTCGCACTGTGCTTGAGAGACAGCCAGGCCGACACACCGGGATTGGGAATGGCCGCGGCAGTGACATCGTCTAGTTCTTCAGGGATCGAAAAACATTGAACTCGCCGAAGCACAGTGCGCTCGGCCATCGCGCCGTACGGCCGCCGCGCTCCGCCGAAGAACACTCGCGTGCCGTCTTCGAGCCGCCCCACGCCATCCATGCCGCAAACGACAGGAAATTCGCGCGGGCTGGCGTAGTGGGTTCCGGCCGCCATCTGTTTGTCCACAGGCTTCAGCGCAGCCGCGGAGACATTTATGAGCACCTCACCTTCGCCCGGAGTTGGATCGGGAAATTCCCCAAAGCGCGGCGGTTTGCCGAGAGCATGCAGCACGGCGGCATGCATCAGTTGCCTCCTTTCTGATGTTCACCTCGATTCGCTAGGCAATTGATGAAACTGAGTTGATGGTGACAAATGCCCTTCGCAGAGGCAAGACCGATTGCGTCCAATGAGTGAGCCTCGGTCCGACTTGAGAATCGCCTAAACCGGAGATGCGCTCCGCTTTGTTACCTCGGCGATTGTGTCCGGATCGCGGCAAAGCGGAAGTAATCCGAATATGCCTGCTTTGTTCGCGAAATCGGAATAGTTCGGTCCAGTACACATGGATGGTTTAGGCCTTAATTAGGGCTTGCGTTCAATTTCAATTCTTATCGCCTTGACGGGTTCGCCGTCCGCCTGCAAGATTTCCTACGGACTTCGTTCATAGATTCGCGCGCAACGTCAGTCTTGCTTATCTAGCAGTTCGACAGTTAGCAGAATCGTACGGCCTACGACCTCAAGACTGTGTTGTGACACCTTGTCCATAGTGTCGCCGTTAGTGTGGTGGAATTCACCCATTGAGTCAAAACTTGGGCCCATTCGACCGTATTCGGCGTCGACAACATCCACAGCCGGGACACCGACCTTTATGAACGAAACGTGGTCGTCAATGATGTTGGCGTCGTACTTGAAGAAGTACCCAGCGTAGCCCAGTTGATCGGCAGCTTGAGCGATGAAGACTTGTAGCGAGCTGCTGGAGCCCGTCTCGCGCGCCACGTTCAGTTCTTTATCGCCTATCATATCCAGGAGAAACAATCCGCGAATGCGAGAAACACTTCTCTTTGCCGCCAGCTTTTGTGCTAGATGTCTACTTCCGTAGAGACCGTCGTTGCCTTTGAAGTCGTTGATCGCCTCTTCCAAGTCGGTCCAGACTAACCAAATTTGCATTCCGGTCTTCTGATGGGCCAGTGCGTCGGCAAACGCGAGAAGAATCGCAGTGCTCGACGCACCGTCATTAGCGCCAATAAATCCAGGCTTAAAGAGAGTGTCATAATGACCAGCGAGCACAAAAATGCGCTGCTTAGGGTTAGCGGAAACGTTGAACTTGCCGATGATGTTGTGCACGGGTATTGGCCCGCGTGGGGTGGTGGCCATGAAATCGTCGGATTCAATCTGCGCACCGTCCTTTTGCAGAACCTGACGTATAATATTCTCCGTTTTCCTGTGGCCCGGTGACCCGGGCCAACGCTCTCCAAAACCTGCAATCTCGGCGGTATAGGCGTAAGCCTGCCGAGAGTTGAAAGCGTCGTGCAACAAGATTGACGGGAAAGCCGTCGCCACCAAAACAGAGCCAACCATCAGAGCAAGTGGAACGTATCTATCGACTCTTCGCATCACCGTGACCCAGGGGGCGATTCTCCACTTGTAACGCGCGCCAGAGTAGTTCTTATCATACTGTGCGGCGCAAGTCCCATCTGGTAAGTCGTAATCGGAAACTTGAAATCCACATGGACGAGTACGCTGTTTGCACGGCTTTACCGGACGCGCGCAGAACTCTCCGCCCCCGCTCACTTCTCAGCGACAACGGGCCTCCGGTAAGGCACTAGCGCTAATCGGGTACTGACCAATTTTCACTTGCGAAGTGTAACGACTGTCAAAGCTTGCCAAGGGGCTTCCTGGCACTGAAGGTATCATTGTGATATCATCGTGATAGCTCATCGGGAGTTGCCCAGGAGGATGACGATGAATACGAAGCAAGCTACAGTCAATCTCGAACGAGTGGTCCGCGTTCAAAACGGCTGGGTCATGCTGGTTGTGGTAATCGGACTTTTGTTGGGTGATGCTGTTTTGCTGATTTTCTCTGTTCAGGACGGGACTCGGGCATCCGGTCAGCCGCACGCAAGCCTTGTTGTGGCCTGTGTCCTCTTTCTTGTCGTCTGCGTCATCATGTTAAGAGGCTTTTTTACGTTACAACCAAATGAGGCCCGAGTCCTTGTGCTCTTCGGTGATTACAAGGGCACCGTGCGAACGAGCGGATTCCATTGGGGCAATCCGTTCTACACAAACGGATACCAGCAAGTCGGTGGACTCACAGTCGGTGGCGAGATTCAGAGCAAACTAACAGGCACCAAGACGGGTGCGGGAGCATCGTCACGGCAGACTATGGGCCGGAACAAAATGTCCCTTCGGGCTCGGACTCTCAACGGCGACAAATTGAAAGTTAACGATAAGCGCGGCAATCCCATCGAAATCGCAGCGGTTGTTGTGTGGCGCGTGGAGGACACCGCGCAAGCGATGTTTGACGTCGACAACTATGAAAACTACGTTCCGACCCAAAGTGAATCAGCGCTGCGCCACCTGGCGAGCCTGTACTCCTACGATTATGGGGAAGACAAGGAAATTACTCTCCGTAGCGGTGTCACGGAAGTATCGCAGGCGCTGCGGACCGAACTACAAGAGCGACTGGCCAAGGCAGGCGTTCTGGTGGATGAGGCGCGATTGACCCACCTGGCATACGCGCCTGAAATCGCACAGGCAATGCTTCGCCGCCAACAAGCCGAAGCCGTTATAGCTGCGCGGCAGAAGATTGTCCAAGGTGCTGTCAGCATGGTCGATATGGCGCTAAAGGAGTTAGCGGAGAAACAAGTGTTAGTCCTTGACGATGAGCGGAAGGCCGCCATGGTCAGTAATCTCATGGTTGTGCTCTGCGGTGAGTCCGAAGTTCACCCGGTGCTGAATACCGGCACACTTTACAACTAGACGGCAAGACAGATGGACCGAAAGCCCTTCCTACTTCGTATTGATCCCAAGCTCTGGGCTGAGCTGGAAGCATGGGCACAGGTCGAGCTGCGCAGCGTGAATGGCCAGGTCGAATATCTCCTCCGACAAGCCGTACAGAAACGTAAAGGGAGTCAGAGACAAAACAATCCGCAGGTTAAGCTGCCCACGACTAAGTGATAGCCGCTTTGCCGGGGCACGGAAAGAGCCGCAACGCTCGGATTCCGGGGTCAGCGCCCGATTAGTGGGGTAACCGGACAAATGCCCGCGCCACTTTGCGTGTTGAATACCGGGGGTGAGGGCCCATTCGCTTTTGACTTTGCGTGAACTGGCGAGACTTAGCTCCAATTCGCTTGGCTGGCTGTGGGTAGCATCGTGAAAGCCTGGGACTTAATTCGTTTGTTCAACAATTCGATTCCCCACCGCCCCTATCATCCATCTTCCTGATGGATTGATACTTAACAAAAGCACGCGCGGGCAAACAGGGGCAGATTAGACCGATGATCCGGTTCTGTGTTTTGTTTCTTTCCAGCGGCACGGGTGACAACCGGACCGCGCGTCGATTTCAACCGTCAACAGATCTTTGTTAGAACGCTTTTCTGAACAGTTTCCGGGACGGCACTCTAATCGTTCATCGAGCAAAAAGTGAAGTGCGACTTGCGCTTACTTGTGTTTTTTGCCAGTCAGTCCACCATTGGGCTAGGGAAAGACGAGGAACGGCATCTGGGGGCCGGTTGGCAAAGCTTTCGAGGTCATGCAAAATCGCCTGTTTTTCGCCGGATAGCGAGGCGGTTAATTGTGAGGTTACGGAATCCAGTGCGGTGCGCGGAAGGCCGGGGAAGCGGAGCTGAATCTGCTCAAGGATGGCGGGTTCCGGGTTTTCGTAGAGTTTTGACAATTCGGAGCGAGTGCGGGCGAGCTTTGCGGCATCGTCCCGAGAAGGGTCAGCGAGGATGTCGTCCATCAGTGCGTAGAGGTGCCTGCGCTGAATCTCGCTTGCGATTTGAGGAACGGCCAGGGTCGCGGCGGCAGCCGCGTCACCTTCAAAGGAGCCATCGGCGAACAAGGCGGCTTTGAGGATGAAGGCGCATGGAGATTGATTAACCGCGAAGGCTGAAGCGTCGCAGAAAAGACGGAATTCATGAATTTCGTTGGGGGCAATCAGGGAGCCACGATAATTGAATTCCGAGGAAGCACTGTTGTGGTCGAGCGTAGTTTCGACGACAAAGGCGTGCACAGCGCGCGATGAAAGGTTATGGAGCGCGATTGTGTAGCCCTGGCGATCCTGGCCAAGGATTTTGGGTTGGATGGAGGGAACCTCGTTGATGGTTGGCAGCCCGGCTGCGGTTGGAAGTTGCGCGTTGACAATCTTGATGGTCCACGGCTGCAAACCGAATTGTTCCATCTCTTGCAAGACGACGGAGTCGTTCTGATGTAGCGAGTAGGTACCAATTTCCTGCTTTGGATGGCCCGCTGCCATTGGACAGGAACCGGAATTGTTGTCAACGGCTCCGAAAACCACAGAGGCGGAGATGGCCACTGCGTCGCCATCCACGTGGTAGGCAAGCATGATGGCAGAGGTCAGGTTTTTCTTCGCGTCCGCGGTAGTGCGCCCAGACCGGAGATGAAGATACGGGCCGGGGGCGAACGATAGCGACTCACTCCTGACGAGTTGGCCTTGCGGGACGAGCTCATAATGAAGCGGAGGTCCATCCTCGCTTATTTCTAGGGCAAATTTGGGCTGCTGCGTTGGAGTTTGCGGATACAGCATTGTGACGGGGCAAACGAGGAGAATCAATCGGATGAAAGTTCGCATCGGCCGATCCCTCCGAGGCGGCTCGGTCTCCCGCAGGCACTGCGGCAGAGGAGCGACGTCGCTGCGAGTGGAAAGTATATTGCTGGTTACCGTGGCCGACAAGTGCAAATGGTCGGGGCCGGGCTCTTGCGGAAGGGTGAGAGGGGCAAGCCGGCATGCCCGCACGCGAAACCGGTCAAGTTCCTCCGGGTACTTGGCATGGACGATTATCGCGATCGGCATAGGGGCGGCGGTCACCCGCCGACCCCTGCCACACCACCGTGCGTACGGGTCCGTACACGGCGGTTCGAGACGGTTACGCTGCACTCATCGACCAAAGTCGGAAGTCCGAGGGATTTGAAGTACGCATTAGAAAGCCCCACAGTAAGGGCCTTGGTTCGGGCGAGAGGCCAAGGGCCACGCCCGCTGCTTGCCGTGTTGCGGGCCAGACGCGGGGAAACCCCGAGCTTTAAAAGAGCCGCCCGGCGACGGCGCGGTGTTTTCCACTGCCGCCACAGGGCCGCTCGTAGTCGCAATCGGACCCAGCGGGTGAGGTAAAGCAGTACCGTAGGTGTTTCGCAGAAACCAAAATAGCTGCGCCAACCCCGCATGTACGGAGCTAGTTCCTCTATCGTCGTTTCTATGCTGACACCCTTGGCCCGTCGCGTGATTTCACGGACTCGCCGCTTAAAGCGGGCCAAGGATTTTGGCGCGATAGCTCGCTTGATCTCTGGTCCGTCAGTGAAGCTGAATCCGAGGAACTTCCGCTCCTGCGGTCTGGCCACCGCACTTTTGGACTCGTTCACTTTGAGTTTGAGCTTCTGCGTGATGAATTGCGTGATGCTCTTCATCACTCGTTGACCTGCTCGCTCGCTTCGCACGTAGATATTGCAATCATCTGCGTAACGGACAAAGCGATGTCCACGGCGCTCCAACTCTCGATCGAGTTCATCGAGTACGAGGTTACTCAACAGCGGCGAAAGTGGGCCCCCTTGGGGAGTCCCTTCCACGCTTGGACTGGCTAACCCGTTCTCCATCACCCCGGCGTTCAGGAACGCCCGAATGAGTTTTAACAGCCGTTTGTCCTCGACACGTTTCGCGACCTGCCCCATCAATTTGTCGTGATTGACTCGATCGAAGGAATGTACGACACACTACCCATCATGAGGACCTTCCCGAGAGAGTCACGATTGTCCGTGCTCGTCATCCGTTCGAAGGTAAATCACTCGCTGTTCTTAGGGCCGTCCATCGGCACGGTCGATTGTATCTCCGTACGCCCAAATTCATAACTAAGACTGACTTCGCGGAAGGAAGTGCTGAATTGTCGAAAGATGGATTTTCCGATTGCCCGATGGGAACGTAAATTTCGGCCGCGCTCCAAAATTGAAAGGTCGATGGGATCACGCCGATGATTGTGTAATGCCCCCCGTCCAGCGTCAGAGTCTTACCTATGGCACTCGGAGACGCACCAAGTCGATCCCTCCAGAATCCGTCGTTCACTAGCACGACAGCCGCCGCCCCGAGGCGGTCATCTTCTGGGTTGAAATTCCGTCTGAGGATGGGGCGCACGCCAAATAGCGAAAAGAAATTGGCCGAAACGCGTCTCCCGCCAAGTCGTGTCGCCATTCCGGTGCCCGTGAGATTGAATGTGTCATGAGTCCACGCACCCATCGCCGACAGCGTATGGGATTCTCGCTGCCAATACAGAAAAGTAGGGTAGGGCACAAAAGCCTGATCCGACTGTTCCGCTTTCAAATTCAGGTCCACGAGCTGATTAGGCTGCATGTACGGAAGAGGACGAAGCAAAACGGCGTTCACAATGCTGAAGATCGCTGTGTTGGCGCCAATTCCAAGGGCAAGCGTCAGGACGGCAACGACAGTGTAGCCTGGGAATCTGCGCAGCATGCGTAGACCGTAGCGCATGTCCTGCCAAAGGGTCTCCACCAGCCCTCCTCCCCGCACGTCCCAGCTCACATCCTTGATATGGCGGCTATTTCCAAAATGCTGCTCTGCGCTTTGCCGCGCTTCTTCCGGCGTCATTCCACGGCGGATGTTCTCTTCCGTCCGCAAATCGATGTGAAACTGCCATTCTTCCGCGAGCTCGCGATGCACTTCGTCGCCTACACCGACGGGGGAGATTAATCTGATTAAACAGCGGCTCGCAGAAGCCGAACGGGACCACAGAGAAAGGCAGAACTGAGATGAAATCCAAAGCGAGAAAAACAAACAAGCGCGTGGCTCACGTAACCGAAGGCAGCGGAAACGTCTTTGCAGACCTGGGCCTCCCTAATCCCGAACAGGAGTTGCTCAAGGCCCAGCTTACCCTGCAAATCTACACGATCCTGAAGGACAGCGGCATGACACAAGTTGAGATCGCCAAAATTCTCGGCGCGCGGCAACCTCAAGTCTCGTTGCTGATGCGAAATCGCGCGGGCAACTTTTCCGTTGGACGCCTCATGGAATTTCTCACGGCTTTGCGTCAAGACGTGGAAATCACCGTGCGGCCGACCAACAAGGAACATGGCGCACTTTCAGTGGTCTCCACGTAACGCATTGAGAGAAAGCTGGAAGGACTTGAAGTTACTGAAGAACGTTTTGGAGCAATACGAGGGCGCTAAGCTGATGAACCGCCTTGTGAAATCGCAGCATAACGGACAACAGAACTATCAAGTCGTTGGGCTCGCGCCCCAGAGGCTCTTTTGGCTAACCCCTTCACCCTGAGAGCTAACCTACGACGCTTCGGGGCAATAAGAGGGCAATCAATAAGCTGACCGACCAGCTTGTGGAATCGCAGCACCAGGGACAACAGACGGCTGAGCCGCTGGACGGCAGTCCCATGAGGTGTCTCGGATCACCGGTAACTTTAGGCCCGGGCGCGTTCGATAAAGCCGTTTGAACGTGGCCGCCTGGTTTGCGGCAGACGCGGACAGCTATGGGAATTCAATTGTGGGAAGGAACGGTGCGAAGGTGTGCCGATGCTGTGCCGCGGAGCGCTATGGATGACGGCATGCGCGTAAGTGAGGATTGCTGGAAAAAATTGCAGCGGAGAGTGTGGTTGGAGAAGGCGGAAAAAAGGATCGGTCCGGCGTCCGGGCAAAGAGATGCAGGGCGCGCCGAAGCACGCGGAGTTTTCGGTTTGGAGAGATGGGTTTCATGCCGCGCTGGTCCGTGGTGGAGAGCGAAGTTGGATTTCGGCAGCGGTGAGCCGCTCGATGACCTTCATCGGTCCACCGCAGTTAGGGCAGTGGTAGAGGTCGGGGGAGTCCTCTGTGGAGGAAGTATGTTCTTCGCAAGGCGGTTGTTGTGCCGCTCCCAAGAGCTGAAAGCAAAGCGGGAGGAGCTTAGCGCGTCGTCGGCTGGCCAAGAAGCCAAAGTGGCGGATACGCACGAAGCCTTGCGGAAGCAGGTGCAAGAGAAAGCGGCTCAAGAACTCATCGACCGGTAGAGGCAGCAACTTCTGTTTGTTGTTGTCAGCGGAATCGCGCCAACGAAAGGTGACCTGGCCATGGGTGAAAGAGACCAGCCGATGGTTAGAGATGGCCACGCGATGGTGTAGCGGCCAAGATATTGCAGCACGTATTCGGGACCACCGAAGGGGCGTTTTAAGTAAACCACCCAGTTTTGTCGGTAGAGTGGCCGTAACCAGGCAGCGAAGATTTTGGGCTTGGCGAGAAGCTTGAGGTTTCCCTCGAAGCGGAGCAGGCCGTCTTGGAAAGCCTACTCCGAGGAGACGGTAGTCAGCCAAAGGTACGGCGCAGAGATCCCTCGGTGACTTGCCCAAAATCGTATGAGTTCTTTGATTGCTCGCGGATACTTGCTTCTGCTTGAGGCACTTAGGAGAGACCGGCCCGGATTGTCGCCAGCAGGCTACCGATGGTAATCCCGTCATTGGGACCTAGCTATTAGCTTAGCTAGGCCGCAAGTCCGCTCTCCGCACTTTCTGTCAGTTTTGCCAGTTCCGAAGGGACCGAGGCTGATGCTTATATTCCTCGAAAGGGTGGTTGCCTGTGACAAACACAGGTTTCGTGTGCAGGTCATGCGCGTCGAGCATCGTGGAGGAGGTGACGCGAGACTGACACCGCATTTTCCCCAATCGAATGTCTTGAACAAGACTGGTGAGTCGTAAATCGTGCCCTCCGTAAGCACCAGGGAGTGCGTTCCACATGGGTCTGTTGGCTAATCTGAAGTTGCGCAAGAAGCTCCTCGTCGCGCTCACGCCTTTGATCGTGATGGTCGTGGCGGCCGGGTTGTATTCCTCCATCGAGGCCAAGAGGATCGACACGTGGTACAGCCGGCTGATCGACAATGACATTAAATCCGTCTACAAGATGGATGCGGCCCGCTCTCTCGTTATGCGATACGGCTTATTCCTGGATCGCTTGATCGTCGAAACCGATCCCGCTCGCAGGCAATCGCTGAACGCCCAGCTAGAGGACAGCTACACCGAGTACCAAGCTCGCATCGCGGAGGCCAAGCGGCTTTACCCTGCATACTCGCAGCAGATTGCTGCGGCCGCTGCTAGGTTTGAAAAGGCCGTAGCGGATTCTCGACCGGCTCGTACTGCGGCCCTCGCCAACCAGAATCAAAAGGTCGCAGGAATCATGCATTCGACAGTTGCCGAAGAAATGGAGCAAGCTCGCAATCAGGCCATGACTATAGCCGCAGATATGGAAAAGGCGGCTGATAAACGATCCGACGATCTCACCAATTTGACACATCGCTCGATTCTGATCACCTGGCTGGTTTTAGGATTGGGGATTGTTGGCTCTTTTGCGGTTGTCTCCTACTTCTTGCAGACGGACGTGGTCCGGGAACTCTGGACGATTCGCGACTCAATCCAGGCGTTGGCGGTCGGCGAACTCGATCGCCCCATACCGTTCGTGAATCGCCCTAACGAAATTGGAGAGATTGGGCGTTCTCTTCACACGCTCCAAGGCGGCGCGAGAGATAGAGAAACGCAATCCTGGGTGAAAGCCGAAGTGGCGGCTACCGGCGTCCGACTGCAGTCGGCTGAGGATTTTGGGACTTTCTCATCAACCTTGCTGTCGCGCCTATCTGAGGCCATCCCACTGCTCTATGCGGCCTTTTATCTCGCGGACGATTCGCGGTTGCGCGTCGACCGCATTGGCACATTCGCTTTGCATGGCGCGCCCGACTCCGCTTCTTTTGCTCTTGGGGAGGCTCTTGTCGGTCAGGCAGCTCTGGAAAAACGAACCTTGGAAATCTCTCCTGCCAAACGGGAAGCTCTTCAGGTTTCCACGGGCGTCGGCAGCATCGCTGCCGGGCAGGTGCTGTTTGTTCCGGTCTTGAATCATGACCTGCTCATCGGAGTGATCGAGTTCGCGACGGTTTCCGCGCTCACCGAGCGGCAGCAGACGCTTCTCGACGCGCTTGTGCCTTCGGTCGCGATGAACGCGCAGCTCCTCTCTCGGAACTTGGAAACGCAGCGACTTCTGGAACAAACGCGTGCGCAAGCGGAATCGCTCGCAGCGTCGGAAGGCCTGATCAAAGCACGCAAGGAAGAACTGGAGGCCAGTAATCGCGCGCTAGAAACTTCGCAGGAAGAATTGCGGCGCGCGAAGGAAATGGCTGAAAGCGCTACAAAGATCAAGTCCGAGTTTGTGGCCAACATGAGCCATGAGATCCGGACGCCGATGAACGCCATCATCGGCATGTCGCATTTGGCATTAAAGACCGATTTGAATCCTCGTCAGAGGGGCTATGTCCGTAAGATTCAGCAGTCCGGGCAGCATTTGCTGGGCATCATCAACGACATTCTGGACTTCTCGAAGATTGAAGCCGGGAAGCTCACAGTGGAGACCATCGATTTCGATCTCGAGAAAGTCCTTGAAAATGTGAGCAATCTGATTTCCGAGAAAGCCGCCGGCAAAGGTCTAGAACTTGTTTTCGATATCGACCCTGCAGTTTATCCCCATCCCAAGGGTGATCCCCTGCGTCTCGGCCAAATCCTGATCAATTTCTGCAACAACGCCGCGAAATTTACCGAGCATGGCGAAATTGTGGTGAAAGCTCGCATGCAAGAGGAGGACGAGAAGGGCCAGCTTGTTTGTTTCTCAGTTTCCGACACCGGGATCGGACTGACCAACGAGCAGATGGGCCGTCTTTTTCGGGCGTTCGAACAAGCGGACGCTTCGACCACGCGGCAGCATGGAGGCACGGGCCTTGGGCTCGCGATATCCAAAAAGTTGGCGCAATTAATGGGTGGCGACGTCGGCGTGACCAGCGAAGTCGGAAAAGGCAGTACCTTCTGGTTTACCGCGTATCTTGGCAAGAGTGACCGTGTGGCCGCGCGCCTCACGCGTCCCGAGCTTCAAGGGCGCCGTGTGCTCATCATCGACGACAATGCGCAGGCGCGCGAAGTCCTTTCCAGCATGTTGCTCAACATGACGTTTGACGTTCATGAGGCGCCGTCCGGCGAGGAAGGTATTGAACTCATAAAACAGGCTCTTGATAGGAATGAGCCCTACGACATGGCCTTCATCGATTGGCAGATGCCGGGAATCGACGGCATTGAGACCGGAAAGCGCATCCGCGCTCTGCCTCATGCGGAACATCATCCGCATCTCGTGATGGTCACCGCGTATGGGCGAGAAGAGGTGTTGCGCCAGGCCGACCAGACTTCCTTTGAAAACGTCCTGATCAAACCGGTTACGCCATCGATGCTCTTTGATTCCGTCATACAAGCGCTCGGCACGAGTCAGACGCCGCGGGAGCCACAAGAAACTTCCACTTCCCAAATGGATTTCTCCGCCATCCGTGGGGCGCGCGTCCTGCTCGTGGAAGACAATGAACTTAATCGCGAGGTGGCAATGGGCCTGCTCGAAGACACTCACCTGAATATCGAGCAGGCGGAGAACGGCGCTGTTGCCGTGCAAATGATCACAAAACAGCCCTACGACCTCGTACTAATGGATATGCAGATGCCCGTCATGGACGGCATCAGCGCCACCAAGGCCATCCGCTCCAACCCGCGCTTCGCTGCCCTTCCTATTATCGCGATGACCGCAAACGCCATGGATCGTGAGCGCGACGCTTGCCTGGCCGCTGGGATGAACGATCATCTGGCGAAGCCGATTGATCCGGACAAATTATTCAACGCGCTTTCGCGTTGGATTGCTCCGCGTGCCAAATCGGGAGTGGCTGCCACTGCAGCGGCTCCGGATTCCAGGGCAAGTTTCGCTTTTACGACCGCTTCCGGCGATCTTGTCATCTCGGGAATCGACACTGTGGCCGCTATGAAGCGTACCGGTGGCAACCGCAAGCGCTACGAAGCTTTTTTGCAACGATTCGCGGAGACGCAATCACATGCCGTCGACGACATTCGCTCGGCTCTTGCGGCAAATGATTCTCCAACGGCACAGCGCTTCGCTCATTCGTTGAAAGGCGTTTCCGCTAATCTTGGCGCGAATGGGCTTGCCGAAGTTGCTGCTGCAGCGGAAGCAGCCATCGAGTCGAATCAATCCATCGCGCCCAGCCTAGAAGCCCTCGCACGTTCACTCGACCTGACGGTTGCGGCTATTCGAGCAACTCTCTCCAACCGTTCCACTGAGGCCAATGTTCCTTCTCCTTACCCCGACACGTCGACCGTTGTACAACCGCTAACTCGGCTAAAGAAACTGCTTGAGACCGACGACGGCGATGCCTCCGATTTTCTTCTCGAGGCGCGGCCACTGCTGGCGCCGATTTTACTGCCATCTGAACTTGATTCCTTGTCCGCTCATGTTGGGAATTTCGCTTATTCCGACGCGTTGCATTCACTTTCTGGAATCGCCGCTCGACTTTCTTTGACTCTGGATTGAAACCATGTCCGCCACACCTCAGCAGGCGCCCGCAACACAGAAACTCATACTGATCGTCGACGACACGCCGCTAAATATCGGCGTGATCTCCGGCGCTCTCAAGGATTTTTACAAGACCAAAGTTGCCACCAACGGCGAAAAAGCACTCGCTCTTGCCGGTGCCGAGGAAAAACCAGACCTCATCCTCCTCGACGTCATGATGCCCGGGATGGACGGCTACGAGGTGTGTAGTCGCCTGAAAGCGGACCCCAGCACGCGCGAGATTCCTGTGATCTTTCTGACTGGCCAGACCGGTGCGGAAGATGAAACCCGCGGATTTGATGTCGGGGCCGTGGATTACGTCCACAAACCGTTTTCGCCGGCCGTGGTGAAGGCGCGCGTCCGCAGCCACATCATGCTTCGCGAGGCTCGCGCGCAACTCGCGGCGCAGCTCCTTGCACTGAACAACGAACTCGAAATGGCGCGGGAGATTCAACTCTCCATCCTTCCTCATTCCGTTCCCGGGGTTCCAGGCCTTGACATTGCTGCGCGCTTTTTCCCTATGACGTCTGTAGCCGGGGACTTTTACGACTTCATTCAGGTCGACGACACGCATCTTGGTATCCTCATCGCCGACGTTTCTGGCCACGGTCTCCCCTCCGCGCTCATTGCGTCCATGTTGCAGGTCGCTCTCACTGGGCAGGCCCATCATGCGGCGGAGCCCGCGGAGGTTCTGGCGGGTCTCAATCGAGCACTGTGCGGGAAGTTCACGCACAATTTTGTCACCGCAGCGTACGTTTATCTCGATCTCGAGAAACAACTCATGCGTTACGCTGGCGCCGGGCACCCACCAGTTCTTCAGTGGCGCAATTCCACGGGAACAACATCCAAAGTTCTACAAAATGGCTTGGTTCTTGGAATGTTTAACGAAGCAACCTATGAAGCACTGGAACTGATTCTGGAACCGGGCGACCGCCACGTGCTCTACACGGACGGAGTGGTGGAAGCAGCGAATCCAGCGCAGGAAGAGTTTGGTGCAGATCGCGTCATGCGCTTTATGGAAAGCAACAAGCAATTGGTAGCAGATGAATTTGCTGACAGCTTCCTGGCGGAATTGTCGCATTGGTCAGGGCAAACCATCGAACAAGGGCAGCAGGACGACATCACACTTCTGGTTGTCGATTTCAAAGGGTAAAACCAGTCCGTGATGCCTGACACTGATCCTTTGGGATGGTAAACAGACCGTATGGCTGTTCGCTGACTTCTCAGACTTTCCCTGACCCAGGGGTTTTGCGCCGCGACGATTCTGACAGAAAACGCCGCGCCACGATTTCCACCGGGGTGTTGAAGCAGCGCTGGCAGACACTGTGGCGCCACTGACTGTAATAATGGCGCAAACAAACTCTTTAACGCACAACCTCCATGTTGCGGACGCCAGCAGTGAACGAAAGGCTCGCTCCGGCCACTTGTGGAACCCACCACAACTTTCTGATCCACGGATTCTGGCTCACCATCATGAGCTTGCCTAGAAAATCCATCAACGCCGGGCTTGCCTGCGTTGCGGCGTAAATCGCATTCGAATTGGCGAACGGCCGCAGGGAAGGATTTGCTTCCTGCCCGTAGCCATTAGCCACCGCCTGGCGCGTGGTCCACGCGTCAAACGTCGCGCCGCTGTGGCTAACCACCATCAACCCGTACCAAATCTTTCCTTGTTTCGGAGTTGCGCGTGGCCGGGTTGCCGGCCCGGCCGGCAGAAATGGCTGCGCGGCAGAGCGCAGAGTTACCGGCTCCACTTCAGGCCTGACCTTGGGTTCCGGCGCTGAAGGCAGGGAAGACGCGGCCACCGTATGAACGTCGAAATCGGTTGCCACAGGTAAATTGGCGAGCGACACGGCTTGGGCGTCCGGGGTTGGCGAACTGGTCGAACGGGAACTTTGCGCCGCTGCCTTGGCACGTCGACTTAAATGAGTGCGTCGAAGCCAAGAAAAGCTGCGGGTCGCCGTGAATGAGTCTTGCGCAAAGCCTTCAGCCCCACTCACGAGAATAGTGATCGTTGCAGCCAGAAGGAAGAAGCGGGCATCTTTATACGTTTGCGGCCTCGCTCTCATTCCACACTCATCTCCCCGGCCTGCCCTGGGGTAGGGACCAGCCGCAGCCGCTCAAAGTGGGCTGGAGAATTGCGAGTGCACAAACCGCATAGACGCATTTTTAGTTCTCCCGGCGGACCGTGATACACACGAGTCGCTCTGTGGGCTAGGCAGATCAAACTCTGCAACTGGTGGGAGGGAAATACTTCGCGCTAGCCACGAACTTCACCGCCAATTGTCAAAGAGGTCTGAGACGAACGCTAATTCACCGCGAAGAATAAAGCTCCATGAGCAGGCTGGTCAATCAGGTGAACACACCAAAAGCATACTAAGATTGAAACCTGATCGCAGCAGTAACCTTGGAATACATGACCAGCCGGATTAGGCAGGCGGCGGATCAATCCCGAGTTCGCTTTCCACTTGCCAAAAGAACTCAATGCACGATACCTGCCTTCGTTGCGATACGAAGAATTTTGCTGCGCTCACTTTGCGGAATTCCTGGCAAGGTTCAAGACTCTGGGAACTTCGCAGGGACTGCTGAGTGCTTTCCGCTTGATGTCTACATGCATCTGTTCAACCCATTCTTGTGCTTATTCCACACAACTTAACAATGACGTTCACACCCCTGCGAAAAGTCCTGCGCGTAGTCTCTGCCGTCCTCGGGCAATCGCTAAGTTGCGGCGGCTGCGTCGGGTCGTCGGGGAAGAAAACGTAGGATTGGCACTGTGCCATGATTCCTACTTCTCGTCGTGCGGGAACACGTAAGTGGTCCACCCACGCGGCAAAATCCAGAGCACACCTAATTTGGCGCGGACACTATCAGAAAATCTCTCCGAGCCGCCGATAACTTGTACCTGCTCGGAATACCAAGCAGCGGCCCGGCAGGCATTGACGGCCGCTTCTCCGGCACAGTTCCGGTTGACTTCTTAAGCTTCCAGCGTCGATTCCCTCCCATGGTTCCAAGAGTCCGCATTCTCAGTTCCTTCACTCACCCCGGCGTGGAAATATCCCGTCCGTCCGACGGTGCGGCAACAATCCAGCGCACGCATGAACCGCGACCGTGATACACATCCGGTCAAACACATCCTCCTCGGTCCAGAAGCTTGAATCCATTCGGTACAGTCCACGGATCGCAGCTTCAAACAGCGATTCAGCCTCAACTTTGGTTAGTGTGTTCGATTCCAAGGCTATCCACAAACTTAACGACGCATTTCCGCTTGAACATTGCAAACGTCCGGGAATGGATTTGGCGGAGGCGGGACTTACTCTTCGGAGTTTACTTCATCGGAGAGCGATGCGCCATCGGAACCGCTAGAGCAAGACGTGATTGCGAAATCAACTCGCTGCTGCGGCCGCTAGGGATTTTTGCTCAAACGCCGGTAGTAATCGGCGACGGATTCCTGGTATTCCGTCGGGACGGCGGAGGCCTTTCCAGCGCGGGCTCCGCTCGACGCGCCTGCGCGACGTAGCACAAGTTCCAACTTGTCCACCGAGCTGAGCAGTCCGCGTTGCATGCGCTCCACCATTGACGGGTTGCCCGGGAAACGGCTCGGATCGAGCTGCTGCATTCGCCGCACCAAGTCGGCCACTTCTTTCGCGGCCTGCGGATCGTCTAGCACCATGTGGCGTAACTCGTTCAGGTCTCGCATCCCCTGCTGAAAAGTACGCTCCGAATCGTCCAGATTGCTCGGTTCCACGGGCGCAGGCCGCTCCCCCGGGTGTCCGTACCGGTTATTGCCAGTGTTGATGTTGCCCCATACGGTGCCGTCTCCAGTGCCGCCGTAGCGAATATCGCCGCTTAGGTTGCCGGAATTATCGTTGCGGCCGAGACTATCTCCGGCAAGCTGGCCTGTGCGTCCCTGCTTTCCGTCCTGCTGACTGCGCCCCCCATTCTGTTGTCGGGAGTCCTGCCCGCTCGTGGAACTGCCGCGCGAACCCGCCATAGCTTCGAGTTGGCTGCGAAGCCGCTCCAACTGGTCGAGTGCCGCCGTCGCGTTGGGCTGGTTTGCGCCGGGTTGTCCCGGCTTGCCTTGCCCGACTTCCTTCTGCGCGTCCTGCAGCTGCTGGTTCAGTTTCTCGAGACCCTGCGCGATCTCGGTTTCGGTGCCATTCGAATTTGGATCGATTCCACGCCGCAACCAGTCCGCCGTTCTTTGCACATGATTATCGAGATCGGACTCATCCATCTCCGTAAGCGCATCGCGCAATTTCCGGGCGACCCCCGGTTGGGTGTGAGCCATTTCGCGTGCGGTATCGCGAACTCCTCTCTGCAATCTCGAGAGGTCGTCCGAGAGCTTCTGCCGCTCCTGCGCCAAGCGGTCGCGCTCCTGAACTCGCATCTTCATACGGTCCAGATCCGTCGGGCTTGCATCACGCTGCTGGGTGGCGAATTTGCCGATCTGCTGGGCTTGTGCGCGCTCCTCTTGCGTCAATCGACTGGCCTCGCGGGCGAGAGAGTCCATCTTGTTCGAGGCAAGCTGCTGCTGCGTGCCCGCGAGCAAATTCGACGCTTGACGAAGCTGATCGGCGGCCTCTTGCCCTGCAGCGCCTGCGTCCTGTTGCGACCGGTCCGCGCGTTTCATCGCGTCGGTCGCCCGTCTCAAACGTTCGAGTGCTTGCTCTGTTCGCGGATCTCCGGATTTCCCTGCCTGCGAGCCGCTCCCCGCTGATGTACCCTGCTGCTGCGAACTCTGCTCTGACCCGTTCGCACTCTGCTCGCCCCGCGTCATTTGTTCGATCTGCCGCTGCAATTGTTCCGCTTCGCGTCGCAGCATTTCCTGTTCCCAACGTTGCTGGAAACTCTGTTGGGTATTACGTTGCTGGTTCGCCAAGTCCTCCTGGCGTTTGGCCAGCGCGTCCAGTTTCTTCAGGGCGTCCTCTACATCCTTTTCGCGCTGCTCCGCCGGAGCTGCTTTGTGCGCAGTTTCATACTGATTCTTTTCCGTGTCCAATTCCAGATCGAACAAACTGGCCAGATCGCGCCCGGCGTTGCCAGTACCGGACCCGCCACTGCCGCGCTGTCCGAAGGCAACTTCGATTTTTCGGAACGTGGCCTCGGCGCGCAGCAATGCTTGCAGCGCTTTCTGCTCCCATTGCATCGCATCCTTCCACTGCGTCTGTCCGAGCTTTTCCGCCGAAGGCAGCATCGCCTTAGCCGCATCCCGCATGTCTTTGTCGAAATCGGAGAACTCTTCGTTGGCCTGGGAAAGATCACGGCTCTGCATGCGAACCGAAAGCGCCATGACCTGATCGCGAAGTTTGCGCTGCGCATCAGATAGGAACTGGCCTGCCGCCGATGCCTCCTTGGGACTCGACATCTTGTCGTTCTGCTGCTTCCAGGTGGCCGCGATCAACTCTTTCTGCCGTCTGGAAATTTCCATCTGGTTGTTGCCACCGCTCCCAGCGCCGTTGCCTTCGATCTGTTGCGATTGCGAAAACTCGCGCTCAAAAGGTTCGACCTGGACGAAGCTGATGTCCGTGCGAGCCTCGCTATGACCGTCCCGTGCAGTCGCGTATAAGCTCACCAAATCGCCCGGCACCAGCTTGAATTCTTCCAGCGGGAGCATGTAGGAACCATTGGCGCTCTTCGCGCCAGCGGATTTAAGCAAGTTCACGTCCTGAGTCGGCCCGCCATTCACGGAGTAGTGCAGGCGCACGTCATGGAGACCGAACTGGTCCCGCGCCGTCACGCCGACGGTCACTTCCTCGATTGCGCTGGCGCGGTAATCGCCGCCGGGTCGATCGATCGAGATTTCCGGCGGCATGGCCTTATCCGTCGCGATGAAGTAGTCCTCCGATAAGCGCACCTCCTGGCCGCCATCGAGGTCCGCCAGATGATACGCGCCATCCTTTTCCAAACGAATCGAGCCTCGGTACCTGTTTCCCTCGCTGCCCGCAAGTTGCATCATCTGGCCGTTGTCGAGCGTCAACCGGCCATCCTTTAAAGGACGATCCATCTCCACTTCAATGACGGCTTCCGTTCCTTCGATTGCTCGCAGGTCGCCCGCGTGTTCCTCGGTCACCGGCTTCATTCCCGTCCATGCCGGATAATGGTAAGTAACTTTGATTTGTTTCAAAGAAGGCAGGTCCAGCACGCGCAATTTGTAGTGCCTCGAGACAAGCGGCCCTGCAGCCACATAATATTCAACAGTTTCCGGCAGCCCGGCGAAAACGAACTGATAGGTCGTGCCGCCGCCCGTGTCGTGCTCGTCCTGCATGGCCACAGGTTCCCATCCGGAGGCGCTCGCGTAATGTGCGAACAGCCGCGCTTGGTCGGGATGCATCCCGGTCACGTGCGCGGTGATCAGTTGATCGCTGTTTCGTCGCACCGTGACATTCCCCGGAGTGACTCGAATGGCATAGAGCGGAGCGGCGCTGCTGTTGGTCCAGAGCATGGCAGCTCCATAGCCGAGGTACCCAGGTCCGTCAGCGATCATCCATACCAGCACGGCGAGGCAAGCCACTCCCGCGCCGCCGAGAGCGAACAAACGGTTGTCTGGAACCAACGAATGCGGCTCGGTTTGCTTGGTGTGCGCCAGCGTGTCCGCAGCCAGCAGCTCCAGAAACGGGTCGTTGCTCTTGCGCACTTGCTCCTCAAAGGTCGTAAGGCGCTGTTCCAGGCCGGGATTTGCAGCTTCCGCTTTGCCTACAGCCCACTCGCGAGTCACGCCAATCACCGGCAGCACGATACCGACTACCGCCGCCGCAGCGAGCGCAACCAAGATAGTCAATCGCCCAGCAGTGACGCCATGCGCCGGGAACGCGAAGCGGTTGAGCAGGAGCACGAGCGCGACGGTAATCGCAAGCGCCGTGGCTGTAAATATGGCTGCGCCGCGCAACCAAACACCGGCCCGCAGCCTCTGCTGCAGGCGCGTAATATAACTGTCGAGCTCGCTGCGGTTGTTCATGCTTCCTCCCGTTGCGTGCCCAAGTAGCCGCTGGCCAGAGCGGTCTCTGCCAATGCTACCACCAATGCAAGCAGCATAACGTACCACCAAAGGCTTACGGGACGCGCTTTCACTTGAACCGCTGCGGAGCCCGCTGGCTGCGTCCCGCTGCTTGCAGAGCCTCCGCTCCACAGGTCTTGCACATCTTTGCTCAGCGGCTCCAGATTCGATTCGTGCCGGTCAGGGTTGACGCCGATGACCGCATCTCGTCCGTTGGCAAAACGAATCTGATAGAATCCCGAGCGTTCTAACCGAACAGATTGCATCGTTCGCGCTTCGTTTAGCGACAAGGGCCGATGCCCGTCCGGGTCAATCACCTCGACGCTCGCCGCCACCCCTGCCGGTTCAGCCGCGCCGCGCAACTGCGCAAAGGAATCAACCACCTTCGAGCCGCTCAGACGCTCGTCACCCGAGAGATACCGAGCCATGCGATCGACGAAAACCACAAAGATGGGATGGAGGGGCAGGTCATTGGTCAGGTTTTCGAGTCCCGAAGCCAGCAGCACGATGTGTCCTTCGCCCACTTGCTTGTCGAGCAGCAGTGGTGTCGCGTCCGAGAGGCGTGCTGCCACGCGCGCTTGCCCCGGTTCCGGTACTGCGGCGTAGAAAACCTTCACCTCACCCCAACCGCCGTTATCGGCCCCGGGCCGCGCCTGATCCAGCGCCGGATAGCTGAAGTCCACCTGCCCTACGGCAACCGTGCCTCCTTCGCGCGCGTAATCATGTGTGTCCTTCACATCACCGCCCCACAGCGGAATCTGCGCATGGTGGCCGGCGGAGGTGCCTAGTGCGATCAGGGCGCGGCCGCCCTTCGCAAGGTACTGCCCGAGCGTGTGCTCAAAAATCCCAGGCAGCGTTACTGCGTCCGATAGGACCACGAAGGCGTATTTCGTTGGGTCGAGATCGGTTGTCTGCTCCGCGGCTACCGACTGCAGCACAAACGAACCTAGGGTTGCCGCGGACAACGCCGATCCAAAATAAAGCGCTGACCGCGCATCATCGGCAGCGTGTACGAATAACACGCGTTCGGGATCGGACCGTCGTACGGCAAATACGCTTGTATCATCTGCCGGGAATGCATCTTCGCTTTCGACTCGCACTTCGCAGCGGTTGAAACCATATCCCACGTCCAGAGGGGCAAATTCCACTGTCGCGCGACCGCCGGCCGGCACGTCGATCTTCCGCGTCGCAATCGTCTTACCGTTCACCACGAGCGATACGGCTTTCGTGGCAGCCGGAGTGCCGAAACCCGCGATTACCGCCCGTACGCGAGAGTGCTTTGGATCTTTCGGATCGGAGAGCGTGGCCGGGGCCTCTACGCTCTCGACTGTCCAGTTCGCTGGTGCGGGGCCGTCGGCGACCGGATGCAACACTAGCTCCACGTTGTTCGGCAGAACCGCTTCAGAAAGGTTCGATGGCATTGCAGTGCGCTGCATATCGCTGAAGAGGTGAAGCTCAATTGGTCCAGGCTCCGTTTCGGCCAGCGAGCGCATTGCCTGGCCCAGTTCGCCGAAGCTCGCGTGTCCGTCGCCCGGCTGAATGTTTTCCAGTGCTGCCCGCAACGGCGCGTCATCCGTGATCGCCGCGGTTCGCACCTCGAGCTGTCCGCCGAGGCTCATGATTTGCGCCTTCTGCCCATGTGGTTTTCCGGCGAGTAGCGCGAGCGCCTTTTGCTTCGCGTCGCCGAAGCGTGTTCTGGCGCGCATGCTAAAGGAATGGTCCAGCACAATCAAAAGCAGTCGGAAGTTTGCGTCGGCCGTAGCCTTCCAGATATACGGATTTGCGAACGCAAGTACCACCAGCAGCACCAGTGCACATCGCAGCGCGAACAGCACGAGATACCTCAGCCTCCGGTGGCGCGTGGAGCTTTGTGTGCCTCGTTCGAAGAACATCAGAGAACTTACCGGCCGCGGCGTGGCTTTGTGCCGCCGCAGCAGATGTACAAACACCGGCACGCCCAGCGCCGCCAGCCCACCCAGAAACCATGGTGCGAGAAAACCCATCAGTTACCCGCCTGCCGCAACGAGAGATATCCGCGCAAGGCTCGATCGAGCGACTCACTCGTAATCAGTAATTGATAATCCATCCCCGCACCCTGTGCGCGCGAACGAAGCTCCTCGATATGGGTATCGATCTTCGCGCGATAAGTAGTTTTCGCATATTCGGGGATTACCTCAATTCGCCGGTCCGTTTCGAGGTCGACAAGGAGCGCCGATCCCCGCAGCTCCGGGCGAATCTCCTGCGGATCGAGAATGTGAAGCAGCACCATCTCGTTGCCATGAAACCGCAACGGTGCACTAGAGCGTACGATCTTTTCCGGCTCTTCGTAAAAATCCGAGATCAGGATGACGATTCCGCGCCGGTGTAGAAAATTCTGAAAATGCCGGAGCGGCTTGGCGAAATCGGTTGTTGCCCGCGGCTCGGCCCGTTCCAGCGCGGCGAAAAGGCGCGCCAGTTGGCCGGGTCGCGTCGACGGCCTGATGTATTCCCGCACGTCTTCGTCGAAAACGATCAGCCCTGCCGCATCGCGTTGATTGTGGATCGCCAGATAGAAAAGCGACGCGGCGATGAAGCGAGCGTAGTCCATCTTGGTTGGCGGACCCGAGGTGTACTGCATCGAGTTACTCGCGTCCAGAAGCACGGTCACCTGCGTGTTTGTCTCGCCTCGGTAGCGCTTCAAGTAGCATCGTTCCGTGCGCGCAAACAGGTTCCAGTCCACGTGGCGCAAGTCATCCCCCGGGACATACGCCCGGTATTCGGCAAACTCCTGACTAAAGCCGAAATCCGGCGAACGATGCAAGCCGGCCACGAAGCCGTCCACCACGGTCTTCGCCAACAGGTCCAACGAAGAAATGCCGGCAAGCACCTGGGGATCGAGGAAACGTTGCATCAATTCTCCTTGGGCCGCTCCACCTGCGAGACCAGTTGCTTCAGGATCTCGTCCGCGCCAACTTGGTCGGATTCCGCGTGAAAGTTCAGCAGGATTCGGTGCCTCAGCACCGGCACAACCACAGAAGTTATGTCCTCGTAGCTGACGTGATACCGCTGGTTCGAAAGCGCCCGGGCCTTTGCCGCCAACACAATGAATTGCGCCGCGCGCACGCTGGCGCCGTAGTTCACATATCTCTTCACCAGCTCGTGGGGTTTTTCACTTTTGGGCCGCGTGGCTCGCACCAGGGCCACGACATAGCGCGAAAGTGTTTCCGCAATGGGCACCATGCGCACGAGCTGCTGAAAGTCGAGCAGCTCTTCGGCCGAAGTTACCGCTTCCACCTTCGGTACCCGCGTCGCCGTGGTCAGGTCGATCACCTTCAGTTCGTCTTCGGCGCTCAGATCGTCGAGGATCGCGTTGAACAGGAAGCGGTCCAATTGCGCCTCCGGCAGCGGATAGGTTCCTTCCAGCTCGATCGGGTTCTGCGTCGCCAACACGAAAAATGGCGACGGAAGCTGGTGCAGATTTCCGCGCACGGTGCAGGAGTGCTCTTGCATCGCTTCGAGGAGCGCGGATTGCGTCTTGGGAGGCGTGCGGTTGATCTCGTCGGCCAGCAACACGTTCCCAAATATCGGTCCTTCGACGAAGGTCCACTTGCGATGGCCGGTCGTCAGGTCCTCTTCGATGATGTCCGTGCCCGTGATATCCGAAGGCATTAAGTCCGGTGTGAACTGGATACGCCGGAACTTCAATCCGAGCGTCTCCGCGATCGTATGCACCATTAATGTTTTCGCCGTGCCTGGCAAGCCAGTCATGAGACAGTGACCACCAACAAAAATCGCGATCAATATCTGGTCCAGCACCTCTTGCTGGCCAACAATGACTTCGCGCACTTGCATAAGGATTTGCTCGCGCACCATCTGAAAGCGCTCGATTCGTTTCTGGAGAGCTGCGGCTTCTTGATTCATTCCGACGCTAGCGACCATCGATTTTCATTCCCTTCAGTCCGGTTTTGCGGGCGACCGCTGCAATTCAAGCAATAATTTCTGTGCCGGGCGGTAGCCGGGAGCAATTTCGAGCGCCGCCAGCACGGTTTCCTCCGCTTTGTCCTTCTGTCCCGCGGCGAAATACGCTTGTGCCAGGTTGAACTCCGCTCCCGCCTTGTCCACCGGATTTGACGCGACGCAAGCGGCGTATTCGCGGATGGCAGGGTCGTACCGTTTCTGCGCATACAGCAGGTCGCCGAGGCGCCGATGCAGATCCTCGTCTTTGACTGGATAAATGTAGTTCACGCGCTCGAGTGTCGCGGCTGCCTCGGCAGGTTTTCTCGCGTTCTCCTCTAACGTGGCCAGGCGTTTTAGCGCGTCAGGCAGCTGACCTCCCTTGTGTTCATATTCCGTGAGGATCGCAGCTTCAGCGTTGTCATCGTTTCGCGCCTTAGCCGCGGCAGCCATCAACAGGTAGACGTTGGCATCGGCGACGTATTCGGGATACAACCCGAGCACCCCTGGTCCCTGCCGCAGCACGGTGTCGTACTGTTTCTGTTGCGCAGCAACGACGAGCGCCTTCAGTTCTTCCAGCCACGCGTCGAAATGCGCGGCCTCCGCCCCATATTTCTTCCCGATCCACCCGAAAAACTCTTTGTCGAACGCTTCGGGCGCAACCCCGAGATCCTGCTGGATTACCTGTGACGTCGTCTGCAACTTGGCGAACGAGCGCACCATGTCGAGCAGTTTGTCCTCACCCCACTTCTCCGTTACGAAGTCACAGATGCTGCCAGCCTGGAAATAGGACACGATCACCTGGGATGGATATTGGGGATAGACAAAGCCACGATCGAGAGTCGCCACCGGCAAGAACTTCTTGTCGCGAATGGCGACGAGTATTTCCGGAGTCAAACGATCTCTCCACTCCGGCGAACGCTCGCCTTCCTCATGCACCGCGAGACCTTCGGTGAACCACCTAGGCACGCGATGATTCGTCGCGGTCAAGATAAATACATGGCTCATCTCGTGCCATAACGTGGAACCCCAATTGAGCCCGCCCGGCTTGTACGCCGATGGGCTATCCATCGCCACGACCTGCCCAAAGGTAACGCCAAACGCCCCCAGGCCTGGCATCCCCGTCGTGCGTACGGCAAAGTCCTCATGATCCGGATAGACTTCCACCTGCACCGGACCGGGCAGCTTCATGCGGTATTTCTTCTCATACGTGGCCAGAATCGTAAGCAGCTCTGCCTGCAGGTAAGGGCGCAGCAGCGCCGCTTCGGTTTTGTGCAGCTTCAGAATCGTTGTGCTGTCGCGAAACGTTTCAAAGTTCTTGTAGCTGTCGAGCAGCCGCAAGCTGTTCACGGTGGCCTTATCGCGATATCCGTTGTCGTAGCACAACTCGAGTTCCCGGAAGGGCTCGTCTTCCTGGCCCAATCGCATCAGAGCGATTCCAAGCGCGGAATGTGCCGCCCACAACCGTGGCTCAAGCTCGACCGCTTTGCGGTAGTACGTGACGGCGTCCTCATACCGGTAGTGCAATCCGAGTTGACGCCCGACCCGAGCTGACGCCTCGCCGTAGTGCGGATTAATTGCATGAATCTTCGCGAACCATGCTTCGGGAGAACGGTTCGCGATCAGTTCGATCGCCCCATGAATCGCCATCGCGTCCAGCGCATCGTTTTCTAGCGCGATGGCCTTGTCTGCTTCGGCCGCGGCAACATCCGTATCGTCATTGCTGAGCGCGATGTCAGCCATTAGTTCGTGCGCTTCAGCCAGTTTCGGATCGAGCGCGATCGCCTTGGCCAGATACTCGGCGGCCTGGCCTTCGAAACCATCCGCGGAAACCGTTGCAAGCCCGAGATAAGCTTCGGCGCTCGAAGGGTTGTTCTCGAGCGCTTCGCGGAACAACCCGTTGGCATCGTTGTCGTTGAAGCGCTCGTGCAACAACATCCCCCATCGCACCTTATACCGATCTTGGCTGCCCGCCGGCTGCGTCACCGCGCGGAACTGTTCGTTCGCGCGCTCCCATTGCTCGAGCCCCCAGAAGCCTTCGGCGCGGAGGTAGGCGTCGCCGCTGTGCGTCAGCGTCTCGAAGCAGCCCTTGGCCTCCGCCGAATGTCCATGCTTGCGCAGCGCCCAGCAGTCTGCTGGTGCCGCGGCACGGACGGATACAGCCCATGCCAGCGCGAAAATCGGAAGGACGACGGCGAACCTCATTTGTCCAGTTGCTCCTGCACTTTCGCGAGTTCCACCAACGCCTCGGTCAATTGTTTCTTGTAATCCTGCGGATCCATTGCGGCTTTCTGGTACTTCAGCGTGTCAATCTTTTGCTCCAGTTGATCTTTTTTCTCAAGCAGCGCGCGTTTGGCTGGATCGTTGCCGGCTTGCTGGCTCGTGCCAAGGCGCAGCAAAGTGAAACTCGACATCAGCAGACCTTGTCCGTTTCCCGCTTCGCGCACCGCTGCTCCTCGGCCGGTATCGTTAAACACGGCATGTTCGGTTGCGAGTCGTTTCTGTGAATCGTAAAAAGCAGCGGTCTTCTTCGTGGCGTAGCGGAAGGCTTCCATGGCGCTGATGGAGTCGCTCTTGTCTGTGTCGGCGGCAGGGTCTTCGAGCGCCTCCACCCAATACCGCGCGAACACCGTCGCGTTTTTCTCCGTTCCGGATTTTGTCGCTGCGATTACCGCGCGCCTGGGCCGCTCGAGAATTTGCACCGCGCCCCCGCTGGCACTGGTGGTGTCAACGATCAGCTGCCGCCGTGCTGCGACATGGTCGCACATCGCGGCGATCTCTTCTGCGGTCACATCCGGCCCGACGAGATTGAACTTGTACCCCACGCCGTCGAAGGAACCGTGGCCGATCAGGATGAGTGCGAAGTCGTCGTCCGCCTTGGCACTGCGCGCCACCTCGCCGATCGTTTCGAGCAGATGCGCGCCCGTAGCCTGCTCGCCAGTGAGCATGTAGACGTGCGCCCCCGGTTCCGCCGCTGTGAAGATCCGATGCAGATCTTTGGCCGCAGCCGTAAAACGCTGCTCGTAATCCGGCTCGCCGCCTAGCCCTGCTACCACCACGTAATACGTTGCCGCATGCACCTGAAGCGCGGTCGCACAGGTGAGCAGCAGCACTAGCAGCGCGCGCTTCATATCACGCCCCAGTTCCGACGTAACAACCACTCCGTGATTGGCAGGCCGAGCAGGAGCAGGAAAACCACCGGCATATCCCACAGCTGTTTCGTATTGCGAACGGAAATCCCGGCCTCCGAGTACGACACGTCTCCGGGCAGGTTCTTCAGCTCGGACGGCGTCCAGTATCGTCCGCCCGTGTCGGATGCAAGTTGCTCCAACAGGCGCCGATTCTGCTCCGTGTGAAAGTTCTCCGCCACCCCGTCTTCGCGCTGGAACATCACCACGTCGCGACCGAGTTCCTGTGGTTGACCGCCCGCAGATTCCGCTGTGAGTTCGGCGAGATAGGTACCCGCCTTCTCCGCCGTCCATTCGGTTTCATACAGCCCAGGTGTACTTCCCGAGGGCGTCAGATCAATGAAGGCGTCCGTCCCTTGCGGTCCAACAATGTGCGCCGTGACATGCGCATTGGTGGTCTGCTGAAACTGCTTGTCGCGCACTTGTGCCTTCAACGATACCCGCCCTTCATCCATCAGCAGCCGCTCTGGCATCGAGGCGACAACCGGACCCGGCGATTCGGCCACCAGCCAGCGCAACAACTGCTGCCAGAAAAGATCGTGCGATAGGTCACCGAGAGCCTCGCTCATCTGCCAGCGCCATGTGCCGCCCGTTGCCAGAATCGCCGTGCGGCCGTGCCCGTAGCTCTCGGTAATCAGCAGCGGCAGTTTCCTCCGGCCCGCGCGCAGGTCGGCAAGCACGGTGGCTCCAGGTTTCGGCGCACCGGCATCCTCATAGTCGGCAAGATAGGTCAGCTTCTTCCAACGCTGCGCATTCTTCGCCGGATCATCCAGTAATTGAGTAATGGGCGAGTTCAGACCCTGCGCCGTCAACTCGACCGTCGCCGCGTTGCGGTGAAAGTTGTTTTTTCCTTGCGGAAGAATGGTCGGTAGCAGGTCGTTTAGGCTCGAGGCCCCCCATCCGCCGTCGCTCAACGAGAACCGGCCTCCCAGAAACAGGATCCCCCCGCCGCGGCGGTCGACATACTCACGAAGCAGCTCCTGCTGAAGCGGTGTGAAATAATCGGCGTCAACCGATCCGATGATGATGCCCGTATAGCTAAACAGGTTCTCGGGCCGGGCCGGAAACCCGTTGGCTAGCTCGCTCGGATCGCTGATCCCCTGCCGATAGATCTTGTTTTCGCTGGTGCGTAGCATGGACACGAGCTGCACGGTGGGATCTTCCGCTTCGGCTCGCCTTATGAATTTGTATTCCCAACGCGGCTCACCCTCGAGATACAAAATCCTTCGCTTCGCGTCGCTCACAACGATGGGGCGCGTCATGGTATTGTTCGCGAGGTTTTCTTCGCCAGACAGCGTCTCCATGCTGAAGGTCAAGCTTTTTGCGCCCGCGGCACCGGCGGGGAAGAAAACAGGCTCGGCTTGCATGCGCCCATCGGCCGCCAAGGTGATCTCGCGCCCCGCGATCTCTTTAGCCCCATCGCGAACCGTGAGCTTCGCCTTCTTACCTGCGTAGCCTCGCTGTGTCAGGCTGACCGTCGCGGAAATCCGGCTCTCCGCGATCACGCTCGCGGCGATGCTGACGTCTTCGATCTCCACGTCATGCGCGCTCTGCTCTTTTCCGAATCCCACGGTGTGCACCGGGAGCCGCCGATTGCGTAGCGCTTGAAGAACATCGCGGCTGATCCCCGAGCCGCCTCCTGCGCTATTCTGGCCGCCATCGCTGAGCAGCACGATCGCTCCGACGGGCAAGTCCGAGGTTTCTGTGGCGAGCCGCTTCAGATTGTCGCCAATGCGCGTGGCCGGCGCTACCGGCATAATCTCTCGCGGCCCGTCCGCCGGCGTCAATTCACGGCCGAGCCGGTAGAGCCGCGTTTGAAAACGTTGCCGCAAGCCCGCGAGAACACCGCCCTCGAGCGCCTCGACTGCTGCCGCCTCTCGCGTTTTTCCCTCGCTATCCGCGATGCTCATGCTCCGCGAATCGTCCACGACAACGGCAATAATGTTCTGCTGTGAGCTGAGCTCGGCCACGAGGATTGCGGGTTGCCACAGCAAAAACAGGACCAGAGCTACAAACGCAGACTGTATTCCCCAAACCACCCAGGCTCGCCAGTTTCGCACCTCAGGCGCAGCGTTCCGGAGTTTCCAACGAATCAGCAGGGCAAGTCCAACAGCGGCTGCGACCATGGCCACGACCAGCAGCCACCCAGGCCACTTCCCGAGCAGCACGAATTGCCCTTTCCGGAATACCGCGCCCGGGTATTTGAACAGAAGCTGAAACATGCACCCTTCGCGTCCTTAGTGCTACAGCAAGAATCCAGCGCGTGGCCGTCGATCTTTCACTCCATCCGCTCCCGGCAAAACGAATCGCGCCGTACCACCCCTAATGAGTCATCCCATACAGGATGTAGTCTAGCCCCACGCGAAACGCCATGGACGCAAATGTTTCCGGGTAATTGGGATCATCGGCCCACTCCCACGCATCGCCGAGGTGCATATTGTGGCAGATCGCGACGATAATTCGCCCCTTGCTATCGCGGATGGCCCGCCATTTGGGCTGATAACCGTCCTTCTCATACGTCCGGCCGGTCCAAACATATTGCTCGCCGGGTATCTGCATCTTGTCGTCGATGTCGTAGAGCGTGTGGAAGATCTCATCGCCGCTCCGCAGGTCCTCGACCTCAGCGTCAGGCAGCACCAGGCGCATTCCGTTCATGAAGTTCTCCCAGTCCTCCGTACCATGGAAGTCATCCACCATCAGGAACCCACCCTTGAGCAGGTACTCGCGCAATCGTTTGGCTTCCTTCTCGCTGAATGTCCAGCTCTCCACCTGAACCGCGTAAATCCAGGGATAGTTGAAGATCTCGTCGGAATCGAGGGTAACCACCTGCTCCGTTGGCCTCCCGTCGATGCGCGTCAACCGGTGCATGGAGATCAGAAACTGCCGGTCCGCTTTGGGATAGTCGCGCGACCACGAACTCCGCCACCGGTGGCCGTAACCACCGAAATTACTCGCTATGTTTGTGGAATAGGCCAGGCGCGACCAGTAGAACTCCGCCTTGACGTTGGTCGGGGAGTCGTCATTTCCGAAGCCGAAATCCCCGGTCCGCTGAGCCCACAGCGCCGCGCACCCGGCCGAGGCTGCCAGAATCGCCAATGCGATGTGCGTACACTTCATAGTGAAGCTCGGCGGAGGCGAGTGCGCGAGTATTTAGACGGCGAAAGTGCTCACTTGGTTGCAGTTAGACCGGCCTCCTGCCCGCCTTGTCCGGCCCGCGTCCGCGTGAGACGATCGAGGCAGGTCCCGATTTTCAGGGAGCGGCATTACTTTGGATAGGCGCGGTCTCCTCAAACTCGGCAGCATGGCTCTGGCTCACGCCGCGGCGCCGCGGCTGCCGATCGGCCAATCGGCCGGCACTCCACGGTTGCCCACGGGCCATCCCCCCGAAGACAACCCCGATTACTTGCTTCGCATTGCCCCCGTCACCGTGGAACTCGACCGCTCCCATATTCTCTCCACCGTCGGGTACAACGGTGCCGCACCCGGCCCCCTCCTTCGCCTGCGGGCCGGGAGACGGGTCGGGATTGACGTCGTCAACGACACGGATACACCGGAGCTTGTTCATTGGCATGGCCTGCTCATCCCACCCGAGGTCGACGGCACCCAGGAAGAGGGCTCGCCGGTCGTACCGCCGCATGGACGCCGACACTTCGAACTCACACCCGGTCCAGCCGGAAGCCGGTGGTATCACTCGCACGCCATGGCAATGGATGACTTGCACAAGGGCGGGTACACGGGCCAGTTCGGCTTCGTCTACGTCGAGGACGGCAACAACCCGGGCCGGTACGACCAGGAACTCTTCCTCGCCCTGCGCGATTGGGAACCCTTCTTTACAGCAACCATGGACGATGAGGACGACGACACCCATCATGGCCCGTTGCTCGAAAAGCCAGCCACGCTGAACACCGACCCGGATGGCCTCGAGGTCGGCTCGAACACCTACTCGATCAACGACAAGGCGCTTGGGGCCGGCGACCCGATCCGTGTTCGTGAGGGTCAACGGCTGCTCATTCACTTCCTGAACGCCAGCGCCATCGAGAACCGCCGGGTCGCGCTGGCGGGTCACAAGATGAAGGTCATCGCACTCGATGGCAACCCGGTGCCGACTCCGCAGACACTCGACTCGATCTTTGTCGGCGGAGGTGAGCGCATCGATGTGGTCGTCGAGATGAACAATCCGGGAGTTTGGATCCTCGGCTCAACAGAGAAGGCCATCCGCGAATCGGGCCTCGGCGTGGTTGTGGAATACGCTGGCCAGCACCATCAGCCGCAATGGATCGATCCGCCTCAAGCGCCTTGGGACTATACCATCTTCGGAACCGCCAACTCCTCCTCACCGGCTCCGCAGAAGACCATTGAACTGATTTTCGAGAAGCTGCCCGGCGCGGCTGGCAAGTTCAATCTTTGGCTCATCAATGGCAAGCCTTACCCCCATGAACGCGAATTCGTCCTCGAACAGGGCACGCGCTACCGCCTCCTGATGCGCAACCGCACCGACGATGCTCATCCCATGCACCTCCATCGCCACCTTTGGGAGTTGGCGGAGATCAACGGCAAGAAGACTGCAGGCATTGTCAAAGATACCGTGGTAGTCCCATATTTTGGCCGAGTTATGGTTGATTTCACTGCCGATCAGCCGGGACTGGCGCTTTTTCACTGCCACATCCAACAGCACATGGACTACGGTTTTAAGGCTCTTTTTCGCTATGGCTGAGGCGCTTGATTCGGTTCATCAGATTCGCTATGGACGACTGTCACCTGGCGGATAGACCATCGCAAAGCCCGTTCCCCGGCATCTCATTACAATAGAGATTTGCCCGGTGGCGAACGCGCGAGTGGCAAGACAGAAGGGAAGCTCGCATGAAGGAGTCCTGTCGAGAGTTGCTGAAAATTCTTTTCCCCTTCTGTTGCGCTTTCGCCTTTGTTCGCGTGATGTTTGCCCAACTTCCTTTCCGCGAATATCCTTCTGTCGAATACGGCGAATCGGCTCCCCTGCCGCCAGATTGGCAGCGTTCGGGTGAATGGGCTTTTGCTCGCCTCATGTACCCGCCCGGCCCCAATGACGGTTACCGTGGGCGTTTCGATGGCGATTGGCGTCAAGGCATATCGCTGTGGACCCAGGACGGACCGCCCGCCGACCGCAATTTTTCCGCGGCTGTCCGGCGACTCACTCGCATCGACGCGCGCTCCGTGGAACAGGACGTGAATCTCGACGATGGCGACGAGGTCTATAACTGGCCCTGGCTTTATGCCGTCCAGGTCGGTGAGTGGGGGATCACTCAACATCAGGCCGACGTCCTGCGCGACTACCTCTTACGCGGCGGCTTCCTCATGGCCGACGATTTTCACGGCGCGTACGAGTGGCAAATGTTCGAAAAGCGCATCCGTATGGTTTTTCCCGATCGCCCCATCGTCGATATCCCGAATGACGATCCAATCTTCCACACCCTCTACGATCTCGACGAGCGATATCAAATCCCCGGGGCCGCGCATTTGCGGCTCGGCTACAAAGTTCCGGATTATCCGCAAGGGCCGGGCGATGGCAAGGGCGCTCACTGGCGTGCGATCTATGATGACAAGGGTCGCATCATGATCGCCATCTGTTTCAACTCCGATGTCGGAGATTCCTGGGAATGGGCGAATCACCCCGCCTATCCCCAGCGTTACTCCGATCTCGGCTTGCGCGTTGGGATCAATTACCTTCTCTACGCCATGACCCACTGACCTGATCGCAGTTCAACCCGTTGCGAGTGCCAGCAACAGGTGCGTGTTATCTGTCGTTCCGGCGATGATCGTGATCAAAATGGCGCTCGTCATGTCGATCGTGATCGCGGAAGTCGCGGTCGCGACCGCGATCCCAGTGGTGATCGTGTTCAACGCGGCCGCGGTCTCCCTCCCAGTAGCCCCCGTAATATCGCTCGCCATCGTGGCGCGGCGGAATCCAACGCGCTCCCTCGTACGGTGGCCGAGTCCAATACCCTTCGTGCCATTTGTAATGCCTGCCCACCGGATACCAATAACCCGCCACCCACACGTGCTCACGAGCGGGGCTTGGGGGAAGAACGGCGACCGCCCGTGGCGGCGGTGGTGCCCCAATCACGATTCCGACAGAAACCTGGGCTTCACTTGCGCGAGCTAGAACTAACAGCGTCGCGACCAGCAGTGTCGCTCTGATGACGTTTTTCATGTGGCTGTAGCCTCCCTCGACATCCTACGCGCAAGCGGGGAGGCGTTCGGAAGCAGTGCTATTCGTGAATGCGAAAGAAATACTTGGTCACGCGTACAGGTAAATGTCCTGCCCCAGGTTAATTCCACCACCTCGCCACAGACATTTCCACGTGGGGATCCTCGTCGTTAGGAAGTTCCGCCGCTCTTTCTGGAGGTGGTTGTCTTCTGACCTGAGCCGCCGTTCGGTAACCGCATACTTCTCCGCGGTTGCGCCGTTCCCCTTGCGGGCAGGTTGTTGCATCGAGGCTCGGACGCAGACGGACCGGACGCTGACCCAAGATGTCGACGGCGTACGGGCCCCGCGAAGCGCTGCCCACGGCGCTGCCGGGGAGGTCCGGGTATCGCTTGCGAAGGCCTTTGACCATTTGACCATCTGCCTACACGTGGATAGCACGCGACGTAGGCGTATAATCCGTGCCGTTTGAGGGGGAAAACGATGCGCGCGGGGATATTCTCGACCTTAGCTCTCTGCCTGCTTGGATGCTTCGCGGTTCGTGACTTGGCGCAGGAAAAATCAGACGCGACGAGTATTCGTGCCTTGGAATCAAAATGGGTGGATGCATATAAGCAGCGGCAAATCGCTACCGTTGCGGGGCTGCTGGCAGATGACTACGTCATTACCGTTGAAGATGGCACCACCTACGGTAAGGTCGGCTTCATTAGCTATAATGCGGGACCCTTGCGCGTGGATATTGCGGAATTGGCGGACGTCAAGATTCGCATGCACGAGAACATCGCGGTGGTGACAGGGGCCTACCACGAACGAGGCGAACTGGGCGGGAAAGCCTACGACTATCACGACCGGCTAACCGATGTGTGGATGAAGGTTGGCGGAAAATGGCTGCTCATTGCATCGCACTATAGCGTGCCCGCGCGCCCTTAGTCGAACCCCAGAATCACTCGCACAAGGTTGGCCCGCCTGCACCGTCCCTCGAGGAAATTGCTCTCCCTGGGAAATGCAAGCCATTCCTTTGCGAAGATAGATAGGGCCGGACAGCAGCTGACCACTTTCTTGACTTCCACCACAACACCCTACACTGCCTAGTACAACCTGGCTCCGCAAGAAGCGGGGAGACACTCCGCCGCATAAAAAAAAACGAGCAGCGAGATTTGTTCCCTGGCGCCCTGAAAATGAAGGTTTTGCGCGCGCTGAAGCGCGAACCTCTCCACGGCTATGCCCTCGCTCGGCACATCAAGCGCACCTCGAACGATCTGCTTCGGATCGAACAACGCGCGCTCTATCCGGCGAAGCCACCGGAACACGATGGACGTTGCAAGAGCAGTTTGAGAAAGCGTCTGCGATCTGTAATCTCCTGTTTATGGTCCTTTAACAATGGCCTCTTAGAGATCGGTTATCGCGGCTCAGAACAGAAAAAAACAAAAACTCGAGATCGTCTGCTTTAGGCCGATCACTGATCACCGTTTCGCACTCTTTGTTGGCTTGCAGATCTAGGCCTATTCGTCCTCCAGAATACCTGGAGAGTTGCATGTAATGCTCGATATAAAAATACGGCATCTCCCCAATTGCACCATCGCTACGCCGTAGGTATTGTCGCTGCGGGACCCTGAAGATCCGAGAAGAGGAGTTTGCAGTTTCATTACAAATGTAAAGAACTGATGTTGTGTCTCTTCCTTCGTGTTTCGCGCAAGTGGACAACCAAAGGTCAGAAGCACGTAGCGGGGAGAAGGACACCAGGCAAGAAACCATCCGCTAGAGAAGACTCCATGTCAAAGCGTACCTTGCGGTTGCTGCTGGTTGACTGGCTCTTTAGGGCGCGTTGTGGGCGGCGGATGACCCCTTCGTCGGCGAATGGAAGCTCAACCCGTCCAAAAGCAAGCTCAGCGACGAAATGAAGGTTGAGAGCGCCGGCGGAAACAAGTGCGCATTTGACTTCGGCGAAACCATCGTGGCCGATCGGACCGACCAGCCCGGTAACTTCGGCCCTGCCTTGATTGCATAACAATGTCGGTGAGCGTCCTGGGCCCGGGCCGCACCCATCATCGCCGCGACCTGCAAGCTCACCCAAGACGGCAACACCCACCTAGATTCGCCAGTGTTTCTAATTCTTAGATGGAGACGATATTTGAGCAACATCGGCACTGCGGCAGACCACCAGAACTGTATTGATGTCCACTTCGACCGATCGTCGGCTTATTGGACCGACATTTATGAGTACGAAGACGTGGATGGAACCATCTACCGGGAGCGGCGTGCGGTGGTGCTGGCACTTGCGCAAAAACTGGGATTGCCGGCCGAATCGCGAATTCTGGAAGTCGGGTGTGGATCGGGATTGACCAGCGTCGAGCTGGCTCACGAGGGTTATCGGATTCAAGCTGTCGATTCGGTGGACGCCATGATCCAGCGTACGCGGCAACACGCCGACAAGGCGGGAGTCGGTGACCGGATTAGCGCGAGCGTTCGCAGTGTGTACGAGCTGGGCTATCCGGACAGTTCATTCGATCTGGTGCTGAAAATTGGGGTTGCCCCGTGGCTGCATTCCTTGGAGGAGGCGCTCCGCGAAGTGGTGCGGGTAGTGCGACCCGGCGGGTACTTGATTACGACGGCAGATAATTGGTGGCGGCTCAATCACTGGCTTGATCCTCGTTATTGGCCTCCGCTCCAACCGGTGAGGCGGCAAGTGCGCGACGTGCTTGAGCGGTGCGGGCTCGTTGGGCCGCGGGGAGCTTCAGCTCGGTTTCATTCCACCGGAGAATTTGACTCCTGCCTCTTGGCCGCCGGGCTCGAGAAGATTGCCGGCAGGACCGTGGGATTTGGCCCCTTTTCTTTCCTCGGATGGAAATTCCTCTCCGATTCCTCGGGAGTGAGGGTGCACCGCCGGCTGCAGCAACTCGCGGATAGAGGGGTGCCGATCTTACGGTCGATGGGAACACAATACATCGTTCTAGCCAGGAAAGGAGTCGCAACATCGGCTCCGCCGGGGAGGTGAAAACCATGCGTGAAATGACAAAAAAGGCGTTAGGGGGGCGACACCTTCATACCAGCGATTATCTGAGCATGATCGGTGTTCCCGAAATACGGCCGGCAACGAGCCCGTTCGATCCGGGTTACGACCCGGCGACGCTCGAGAGCCATCTGGAGCAAAGCGCTCATCTGATGTCCATTCTCAAGATCTCCATGGCTTGCTGGATGGTTGCGAAGGAGGCCGCCACGCGCCGCAAGGTGGCGGCAGCGAAAAAGCACCACGTACCGACGGTCACCGGAGGAGGGCCGTTCGAGGTGGCGG
>Ga0209056_10000018_pt1 | contig 138570 bp, 103 predicted proteins | sample GraSoiAngelo_114_FD_185876 | JGI IMG/M metagenome (GOLD analysis project Ga0209056, IMG submission 185876) | Grasslands soil microbial communities from the Angelo Coastal Reserve, California, USA - 14_0903_13_40cm (SPAdes) (version 2) | ecosystem: Environmental > Terrestrial > Soil >... | reverse complement strand
CCGATCGCGGGAATCGAGGATGTTCTTCTGTTTCATTCTATTGTATGAAACACAATAGCGACCTTTGTGTCAACACATTTTTACATTTTTTCTCTTTGCGGGTACTCAGAAACTGGGGGAGGGCAAGTCGAGTTAGAGGCGGTGGCGAGCAGGCTTGTCGACGCTGATGGGAAGAGGCCCTTCGGAGTATGGAAGGGCGCGTTTTCCCATCCAGACGAAGACACCTGACGTCTTGGAGGCCGAACCACTGCAGGAAGCCTCTCGCCCGGTCACCGATGCAGTGCTTAAAGCGTCTGGCCGTCTAGAAACTCCATGGCGATGAACGGCTGACCGTTGTGTTCGCCAATTTCATACATCGTGCAAATGTTTGGATGGTTGAGTGCAGAGGCCGCCTGTGCTTCTCGCTGGAAGCGGGCCAAGGATTGGGCGTCTTTGACAAGCGTATCAGGCAGAAACTGCAACGCAACGAAGCGGTGAAGGGTTACATCCTCTGCCTTATAAACCACACCCATCCCGCCGCCACCCAGTTTCTCGATGATGCGGTAATGCGAAATAGTTTGGCCAATCATGGGAAGGATTGACGAAATCTTAGGCCCCCACCTCTGGCCAAGTCAACGTGTGCAAGATTGAAACCATCGGCGGGCAGGCGCATCCAATTCGCCGGAGGTGTTACATGGCCAAACTAGCGATATGGGCGGAAGTGCAGGCGAAGCCTGGCAAGGAGAAAGAGGTTGAAGGGTTCCTGAAGTCGGCACAACCTCTGGCGGAGAGAGAAGGAGGGACGCTAACTTGGTACGCGGTGCAAATCGGACCGGGAAAGTATGGCATTTTCGACACGTTTGCCGACGAAAAAGGTCGGGAAGCACACCTGACGGGAGAGATTGCGAAAGCACTCATGGCCAAGGCGAATGAACTGTTCGCCAAGCCGCCGGAGATTCACAAGATTGACGTTTTGGCGGCGAAGGGGCCGGGCGCGTCGAAGATTGCACACGGCGCGTAGTCAAACCAGGCACTGCCCAGGAACTCAGCAGGTCACGCAGACGATTACGTCTGTGTCAAGACCAACTGTGCCTCCCGCAAATTGTGTGCAACCCAGGGTGGAAGTAATTCCTCCAAACAAACCACAAAGGTCGAGCGGTTTGAGGCCCTGCTTGATTCTGGTGAACCAATTTGTCGAGGCGCAGAAGTGCGCAAGCAATGTTCGGACAAGAAATTTCAAACGCCAAAAACGAGCAGCGCGCGGCCTGGCTGTTTTCTACTCTTTTCAGGCAGCCCACCGTTCGTAGCGGTGATGCATTCCACCGACTTGCGGTACCGCTACGACGGGCCCCTTTCGGGCGGCTGAATCGCTCGTGGCTCCGGTAAGTCCTTCCCCAAGGAAAGATGGGTTCTGGACCGGTGATAGTAATCGAAATACGAACGAAGGGTTCGTCGCAGCGAGCGTTCATGGAACACGATCACATGATCGAGGCATTCGCGGCGAATCGACCCAATCACCCGCCCAATATAGGCTCGCTGCCAAGGCGAGCCCGGTCGAGACAGAACTTCGCAAATGCCCACGTCTCGCACCTGTTCTCGGAAGTCATTGCCAAAGATAGCATCACGGTCGCGCAGTAGGTAGCGCGGGAGTTGGTCAAAGGGAAAGGCCTCTCGCAGTTGCTGTCCCGTCCACTCCGCGGTCGAGTGGGCGGTCACATTGAAGTGCAGGATGCGACGGCGGTCATGGGCCAAAACGAGAAACACGTAAAGAACCTTCTCATCCCATCTGGAAACGGATCGTGGGCACCGTGAAGGAGTCGATGGAGACCAGCTGCTTCGCGTTCTCCAGAAATGTGCGCCAGGCCTGAGACGGCGGCTTGCGGCAGCGCAGCATGTATTTGCTGACGCTGCTCTCCGCGATGTCGATGCCGAGTTTGAGCAGTTCGCCATGGATGCAGGGAGCGCCCCAACTGGGATTCTCCTGGCCCATCTTGCGGATCAGATCCTCGGACCTCGCGCGAAAGGAGCGGTCGTCCGGGTTGGCCGCGCCGCACCTTCCACCTCCAGAAGCGGCGAAGCCAAGCTACGACAGTTTCTGGCTTGACGATGGCCATGGCCGAGAGCCAGTCGCGCCAGAGGCGGGACAGACAGATCCACAACAGGCGGTCCCCGGAAGTCAATTTCGGGCGTTTTCTTGCAGACCGCCGAAGCACGCCGCTGTGGTGGCGCAGGGCGAGGTTCTCGAGCCCAGGGCAGCACGGGAACGGAAGATCGAGGACAGCGTTGTTGAGCGTTGCAAAGAGTGAAGTGAGAAAAATGAGCATCGGTGAGGGTTATGAATGAAAAATAACCCCTGTCCTCTCAGGCATTTCGAGATTTTCGGGAGGCACAAGTGCAATTGGAAGAAATGGAAAATGAAGCGGCGGCGTAACGGCTTGAAAAGAATGGAGCGGCCTATCGGAATCGAACCGACACCTGAACCTTGGCAAGGTTCGAGAAGTTAAATCTAAGGCGCTGGAATGGCGGCGCTTAGCATTTTGAAGCAGGGTCTTAATTTGGAAAATGATGGAAAACAAAAGCGCGTAGTTCCCTCTCTTGTCAAAATCGGTGCTCTCGAGGCCTAGTTCGGGTATTCTCAGAGAGACAGCACGTCACGCGGAGAGCTTTCAAACACTCGCTGGCACCTGTCTACAAGAGGCAAAAAACAGATGGAGAAACTCGATCGAATCACGACTGATCCTGATCGGATGAGCGGCGAGCCCGGCATCCGGAACCTCCGCCTTACCGTCCGCCGAGTGCTTGAAGCACTTGCCATCTATCCTGACCGTGCCGAACTCAAGCGCGAATACCCAGAGTTAGAGGACGAAGATATTCGGCAAGCGCTGGCCTTCGCGGCTGCTTTGGTTGACGACAAGGTCTTGCCCCTTCCCCACGCCCGATGAGGCTGCTGCTCGATCAGGGCCTCCCGCGTTCCACAGTCCACCATCTCGATGCCGCCGGGATCGAGTCCGCCCACGTCGGGGAAAAAGGACTAGCCACTGCGACCGATGCGAAGATTATCGACTTTGCGCGCCAGGGCGGCTGGATCGTTGTGACTCTGGATGCAGACTTCCATATTCTGTTGGCGCTCTCTGGGGCGACTAGCCCATCCGTGGTTCGCATTCGGATTGAAGGTCAACGGGCAGAGGGGCTTGCCACTTTATTGGTTAACGTGCTGAAGGTTTGCAAGGACGACCTGGTCCAAGGAGCTATGGTCTCAGTGACTGAGAACGGAGCCAGGATTAGAAGGCTTCCTCTCCTGCGATAAGCTTTTTAGGAGCGAGTGCGCTCGAAATCAACTCTTGATTGGGGACTCACCTCAACGCTTGAGCAAGTCACGACGGACTTGAGGAGAGCAGGCAAACCGGGACGCTCAATCTCCTTCGTGGGCCGGATTTTGAAAAAGGGCGTGCTAGCTTGCCTGTTCATTCAAGCAAACGGAGGGAGTGGCCCACGAGGACGATTTTCGGAATACCGTCTGGGGCCGGCCGGGAATTCCTCTTCGCCAAGCCTATTTGCTGTCGACTTGAAAATTCTTCGAGTGTGCCGCGATTCAGCAAGAATGAATGTCAGAAGAGGCCTCGGCGTTGGGTTGTTGGGATAGAGCTCGGGCGCGCCGGTGTACAGGTGGAGGGTTACCATCCTCGCCCTTTCGGTATGCGAGGTGGGTGCACAATTCCACCCTGGCCACGTTTCCCGAGGCCCCCCGATAATCCCGGACGGCCGAATTTCTCGAGGTCCGGTTTGGAACCTTGGCCTATCCTCCGTGAGCCTTCCCAGACGCCGCGAGGTTTAAGCGCTGATTCGCATACGCCCCAGCCGAACTTTCATCCAAGATTGGCAATCAAATTGTAGTTTTGGAAAATATGGAAAATGAGGCGTTCGCGTAACTGCTTGATTTTAATGGAGCGGCCTATCGGAATCGAACCGACACCTGAACCTTGGCAAGGTTCCGTACTACCACTATACTAAGGCCGCTTAAATACCTTCTTTTTTATAACACGCCCGATGAGCGGCTACAAGCCCCACAGGCCGCAACGGTCCAATGGGCAATCGCCAAGCCAACAAGGGGTCAGGAAACCTGGGTAACCCGAGCCGTTTTTACTACCGGAGAGCGGCGCTGACGCTCCGCGAACCGTGTGGCTTTGTCCTTATCCGTGTACACGCGGCCGAACTTCTCGCCATCGGCGTAGTAAACGCTTACCAGCCAATGATGGTGTTTGCGGCGGCGGTCTCTGCCAAATGCATCCTTGTCTTCTTTTGTCACTTTAAGCATCCCTCTCTTGAAGGATCGGCGCGGCGCTATCTCAGGGAAGCACGCGCCGCGCAAGTACCAATAGGAATACTAACACGCTACCAATTACACCAAAAAGCCGGCAAGGGGAAACCCGAAATGCGAATGAAGACGCAAATAACTCGCCTTCTCTAAACACCAAATCTCATCCCCTGCCACCGGGGTCCTGCACATCGGCGGCGCCGCCGCTGCCGAGAGACCCTGCAAAGCCGAGACCCCGTTGTCCGCCATAGAGTTGGCCTCCCCAGGCCAATTTGTCTATCAGCGGGGGGCACAAATTGTTGCAACCATGAAACATTTTGGGGTTTCTTTCGTCTGTATAGGTGAGGAAAAGAGACGCTGGGATGTGGCGGTGCAAGACAATGACAATGCCCATTACAAAACAACCGCCTATTTTGGAAGATCTGCGGAACCATTCGCAGGAGCAGGTTGCCGAATTGCGCCAGCTTTTGACCGCCGGCGCTCCAACAAAGCCCGATCCGCGTCGGCCCGGCTTTTATGAGCTGGCCGGCCGCGACTACACCTATTACGTGTTCAAGTATCCATCTGGCGCCAAAGTGCTGCTGATTGCCGTTTGGGAGCGTGATCCAGTCGCAGAAATGGTGGCGTGCTCCTGTCCGGCGGCTTGATCTTCTTTTGATTTCCTTGAGCGAGAAAAAGTGAGAGCGCCTCGGCTTCGACCGGGACGCTTTTTTACTCCTTGTCGAGATTTAAGGCGGCGGAGTTGATGCAATAGCGCAAGCCTGTGGGTTGGGGACCATCGTCAAACACGTGTCCAAGGTGAGCGTCGCAGCGGCTGCATTTCACTTCGCTTCGCCGCATCCCGTGGCTGATATCGGATTCCTCCGCGACGGCGTCCTCGCTGGCCGGGGCGTAGAAACTGGGCCATCCAGAGCCAGAATGATATTTTGTCTCCGACCGAAATAAAGGCTGACCACAACAGATGCACCTGTAGGTCCCGGGAGTTTCGGTATTCTCGTACTCGCCGGTAAAGGGAGGTTCGGTTCCCTTTTGTCGTGTCACGTAGTATTGATTCGGCGTGAGCTGCTTTTTCCAGGCTTGCTCGTCTTTGTGAATCTTCTCTGCCACGACTGCTTTCCTTCCGTCTTATTCCATTCCATATTAACAGGTGCCGGCCTCGAGACAGAGTCGAACAACAAGATGGGTGAGGTCGTGGTTGCTTCAAGACCGCTGTTGACACACGCAAAGATTTCCTCTATTTTTGAAGTTGGCAATGAAGCGCGCACACACAGTTCGGGCGCATCGGCACCATCATCATCATCACGGCCACACGCCGCGCCCGCTGAGGTGTGCATAGCAATCCGCTAAACAAAGCACCCTTCGGCCCGCCGGCGCAGTCAAGCGCGGCGGGTTTTGTGTTTTTGGCCAGGAAATTCGGGAGGCAAACGGAGATGAACGTCGACTTTGAGAAAAGCAACGGCTTGGTGCCAGCCATCATTCAGGACGAACGAAGCGGCGACGTGCTGATGCTGGGCTTCATGAATGCGGAGTCGCTCGAGGAGACGCAGCGTTCCCGAGAAGTGGTGTTTTTCAGCCGCTCGCGAAACAGACTCTGGAAGAAAGGCGAATCCAGCGGGCACGTTCTGCGCGTCCGCGAGATTCGCGTGGATTGCGATGCGGACGCGTTGCTTGTCCGGGTCGAAGCGGTCGGGCCTGGCGTTTGCCACGAAGGCTATCGCAGCTGCTTCTTTCGCGCCATCGAACCTGGGGGCGAAGTGAGAGTCATTGCGGAACGCACCTATTCCCCGGAAGAAGTCTACGGATCGGAGAGACCCCGATGAGCCTGTTGAAACTGGGGATACCGAAAGGCAGCCTGCAAGACGCGACGCTCGATCTCTTCGCGCGCGCGGGCTGGAAAATCACGCTGAGTTCGCGAAGTTACGTGCCCTCCATCGACGATCGGGAAATCGAATGCCTGATGGTGCGCGCGCAGGAAATGGCGCGGTACGTTGAATCTGGCACGCTGGATGCAGGAATCACTGGGCACGATTGGGTTGTGGAGACAGAAGCGGATGTCGAGGAGCTTTCGGAGTTGGTCTACGCCAAACAGCGGTTAGTGCGTGTGCGCTGGGTACTCGCCGCGCCGGAAGATTCCCTGATCCGCGGGCCGCGCGACCTGGAAGGCAAAGTGATCGCCACGGAGGTCGTGCAAATCACTCAAAATTATCTGGCCAAGCATGGCGTAAAAGCTCGTGTAGAGTTTTCTTGGGGTGCTACGGAAGTGAAAGTGCCGCAACTCGCCGACGCCATCGTGGAAGTAACGGAAACGGGGTCGTCGCTGCGGGCCCATCGCCTTCGCATCGTGGATACCGTTCTCGAATCAGCAACGGTTCTCATTATGAACCGACCCGCCGCGGCGGACTGTTGGAAACGTCAGAAAGCCGAAAGCCTGATCCTCATGCTGCAGGGCGCCATTGCCGCGGCAAGCAAGGTAGGCTTGCTACTCAACGTGCACCGCGCCGATTTGCCGGGAGTCCTAGGCGTGCTTCCGGCGCTCAAAAAGCCGACGATTTCCCCATTGAGTGATCCGGAATGGGTGGCGGTCAACACCATCATCGAAGAAGCCGTGGTCCGGCAGATTCTGCCAAAACTGAAAGCTGCCAAAGCCGAGGGGATCGTCGAATATCCTTTGAACAAAATCGTACTGTGATGCAAATCCTGACCCTTACACCTCAGACGGAAGAGCGGCTGCTGGCACGACGCGCCCAGGACGCAGCGGAAACCCACGCGATTGCCGCAAAAATCATCGCGGACGTGCGCAGGAACCGGGATGCCGCGCTTTTCGCTTATGCGAAGAAATTCGATCACACGGACTTGCGAAGAACCGGAGTCTGGATCACCCAGAAGGAAATCCGAGTCGCTCAAAAAGCAACCAGCGCTGGGTTTCGGAAGGCAATCGAGAAGGCTGCCGAAAATGTTCGAACCGTGGCGGAAAAACAGCTTCCGCGACCTTGGACCGTAGAGACTTCGCCTGGAGTGAAGATCCACCAGGTGGTCAGGCCCATCGAGGCCATCGGTTGTTACATTCCGGGCGGCCAGTTTTCGCTTGTCTCGACACTGCTGATGACCGTTGTCCCGGCGAACGTTGCGGGCGTGCCGAATGTGGTCGCTGTTTGCCCCGCGCCGAATCCCAAGTTGCTAGTGGCAGCGGGAATGTTAGGCGTCGAGCGAATCGCACGCATCGGCGGGGCGCAAGCCATCGCGGCGCTCGCTTATGGCACGAAGAGTGTGCCTCGTGTGGACAAGATATTTGGGCCGGGGAACAAATACGTCACAGCCGCCAAGCAAATTGTCAGCAGCGATTGCGCTATCGACCTGCCCGCGGGTCCCACCGAGGCAATGGTCTTCGCGGAGCAAGGCAATGCGCGGTGGATCGCAGCCGACCTGCTGGCCCAGGCGGAACACGCCAAGGACGCCGCAAGCTTCTTCATCACCACCTCGCACGGCTTGGCTGGCGAAGTTCAGCGAGAGATCCAGAATCAGCTTGCGGAACTACCTGGCACCATGGCCCGCTGCTCGACGCAAAGCTCAGGCGCAATCCTTATCGCGGAATCGGTGGATCAGGCTTGCGAATTCATCAACCGATTTGCCCCCGAACATCTCAGCCTCCCCGAAAATGCCGAGACCGTTGTTCAGAAGATTCACTCCGCCGGAACTGTGTTTCTCGGACCCTGGGGAGCGCAACCGCTCGGGGATTACGCTACGGGAAGCAATCACGTCCTTCCGACCGGCGGCTGGGCGCGCAGGCGCGGCGGACTTTCCTCCGCTGACTTTGTAAAATGCATCAGCGTGCAAACCATCACCGGCAAGGGATTCCTCCATCTCGCCGAAGCCGTGGAAACTCTTGCGGAATCCGAAGGCCTGCTGGCCCATCGCAACGCCGTGAGGATCCGCCGATGAAAGTACAGTTGCCCGTGCGCCGGGCCATCCTGAGTCGCCGCACCTACGAAGCCCCTGCCGAAGGGCGTAGCGGCAAAGTGCGTTTGGACTTCAATGAAAACACTTCCGGCTGTTCGCCAGCGGTCCGGCGCGCCCTGGCGAAGCTCACCGGCAAGCAACTGGCGATGTATCCCGAGTATCGGAAACCCACCGAACGGCTTGCACGTTATTTCGGCGTGCACCCTGAAGAGTTGTTGCTCACCAACGGAGGCGACGACGCCCTGCGCGTCTTTTTCGATACCTTCATCGAACCGCACACAAGCATTTTGATCTGCGAGCCCACTTTTCCCATGTACCGCTATTGGGCGGAGATCGCCGGAGCCCGGGTTTGTGCGGCTCGGTACGGTGACAACATGGAATTCCCGTTGGAGGACGTGCTTCGAGGCTTGCGCCAAAATCCACGCGCCCTGTTCATCGCCAATCCAAATAATCCCACGGGTACGCTAATCGGCGAAAAAGAACTGCGGAGCATCCTGCAGGCGGCGACGCGAACGGTGGTGGTAATGGACGAAGCTTATTCGGAGTTCTCCGATTTCACTGCCCTGCCGTGGATTCACGAATATCCTCAACTGTTTGTCGCGCGAACCTTCTCCAAGGTGGCCGGGCTCGCGTCGCTGCGGCTGGGCGCGGTGATCGGGTGTGCGGAGTCACTGGCACTGGTACGCCGCGCGATGCCGCCCTATCCCGTCAACCTGGCGGCGCTGACTGCGGCAGAGGCGGCGGCGGGGGATCCTGCCAGGATGCGGACATACGTCGCTGAGGTAAAGCGCCTGCGCGTGTGGGTAGCGAAAGAATTTTGTGGGCTTGGCGTCAAGACCTACCCGAGTGCGGGCAATTTTTTGTTGGCCGATTTTGGCCCTACTGGGCCGGCGCTGTTTCGCAAACTGGAGAGACAAGGAATTTTGCTTCGCGACCGGAGCAAGGACATGGGTAGCGGCTTCGTGCGCATAACCATGGGCACTTCCGCTGAAATGGGGCGGCTGGTCAAGATCGTCCGCAAAGAATGGAAGCCTGCAGCGCGAAACGGCATCACTCCAAAAGTAAATTAAACATGGCTCGCGGAGCGACAATTCACCGCAAGACGAACGAAACCGATGTCCGGCTGAAACTCAATCTGGATGGGCGCGGAAAGGCGCGCATCACTACGGGAATCCGCTTCTTCGATCACATGATGGACCTGGTTGCCCGACATGGAGCGTTTGACCTCCAACTGAAAGCCAGCGGCGATCTCGATGTGGACCAGCACCACACCGTGGAAGACGTGGGCATCACGCTTGGCCAGGCGGTCGAGAAGGCGCTGGGCGCGAAGCGCGGCATTCTGCGTGCCGGCTATTTCCTGATGCCCATGGACGAGACGCTGGCCGCCGCTGCCGTGGACCTGAGCGGCCGCCCTTATTGCGTGGTGGCCGCAAAGATCGCCGCAAGGCGCCTCGGCGACTTTCAAGTGGAACTGCTGGAGGACTTCTTTCAAGGTTTTGCGCAGGCGGCAAGGGCCAATGTGCATCTGCGCGTGTTGTACGGACGGTCTTCTCATCATCAAGTTGAAGCAATGTTCAAGGCTTTTGCACGCGCGCTGCGCTTTGCGGTCTCGAGGGATAAACGCCTGCGAAACATTTTGCCCAGCACCAAGGGGCTGCTATGAAAGTCACCATCATCGACTATGGCGCGGGGAATGTGCCTTCTGTCGAGCGCGCTCTCGACCGGCTTGGCGCGAAATCAGAGCGAACCGGTTCGCCGGAAGACATTTCGAAGGCGCGCGTCCTGCTACTGCCCGGCGTAGGACATTACTCCGCTCTGGTTCGCGCGCTGGATGAACAAAACATGCGCGCGCCGCTGGTCGACGCCATCGGGCGCGGCGTGCCTTTTCTTGGCATCTGCCTGGGGCTGCAAGTGCTCTTCGAATCAAGCGCGGAGTCGCCGCAATTGCGCGGCCTGAGCCTGTTGCTGGGGAAGGTGCGCGCATTGCCTTCGGGTGTGAAATTGCCGCACATGGGATGGAACCAGATTGCCGCAAATCGCGAGTCGCGTTTGCTCGCGGGCATCGACTCCGGCGCTTACTTCTATTTTGCGCATTCCTATGCTGCGCCCGATTCGAACGGATCGACAGCGGCTACTTGTTTTCATGGAATCAGCTTTGCGGCCGTCGTGGAAAAGCAAAATATTTATGGCGTGCAATTTCATCCGGAGAAGAGCGGCGACGCTGGCTCGCGCCTGCTCGACAACTTCTTGAGGTCGGCGGCATGAGCCTCGCTCATCGCATCATTCCGTGTTTGGATACCGAAGGGGCGCGCGTGGTAAAGGGCGTGAACTTTGTCGGGTTGCGTGATGCGGGCGATCCGGTGGCTCTTGCGGCGCGGTACAACCAGGAAGGCGCGGACGAGCTCGTGGTGCTCGATATTGCGGCTTCGCGCGACCGCCGTCCGACTTTCTTGGCGACCATTCGGCGTGTCGCGGCAGAGCTTTCCATTCCGCTCACGGCGGGCGGTGGCATTCGAACGCTTGAAGACGGGCGTGCCGTGGTGCGGGCCGGCGCAGACAAGGTCACGGTCAACACGGCCGCCGTCGCGCGCCCGGAATTGATCACCGAGCTTTCTCGCGAGTTTGGCGCGCAAGCCGTCGTTTTGGCGATTGATGCAAAGCGCAATGGCAATCACTGGGAGGTCATGGTTCGCGGCGGCCGCGAGTCCGCTTCTCGCGACGCCATTGAATGGGCGACAAAGGCGGTCGCGTTAGGGGCCGGTGAAATCCTACTCACTTCCGTGGACCGGGATGGAACGCAGCTTGGCTTCGACACGAAGCTGACCGCGGAAATCTCCAAAGCGGTGTCTGTTCCGGTCATCGCTTCGGGCGGCGCCAGGTCGCCCGAACATTTTGTTGAGATTTTCAAAGCCGGGGCGGCCGACGCGGCGCTGGCAGCTTCCATCTTTCACGATGGCGTGCAGTCCATTCGCGCCTTGAAAGCGTTTCTTGCCGCGAACGGAATCGAGGTTCGCCGGCTGTGCTGATCCCCTGTATCGATCTCCAGGACGGGCAAGCCGTGCAACTGGTGCATGGCCGCAGACGCGAGCTTGCTGTCGGCGACGTCTTTGGCCTGCTGCACAAATTCAGGGGGTATCCGTGGCTTCACGTTATCGACCTTGACGCCGCGATGGGCAAAGGATCGAACGAGGAACTGGCTCGCGCGCTGTGCGCGCAGGCAAGAACAAAATTTCGAATGAAAGTTCGCTTCGGCGGCGGAATTCGCACGGTTCCCCGCGCCAAGGAAATTGCCGGATGGGGAATGAGTCAGATGATCGTTGGAAGCGCGGTTTTCCGCGGCGGAAAAGTGAACCTGCCTTTTCTTCGCCGGCTCGCACGAACGGTCAACCGCAAGCGCATTGTCATCGCGCTGGACACATTGAAAGGACAAATTACCATCCACGGCTGGCGCCGGCGCATTGTTCCTCAAGCGGAAGAAGTGATGGCGCAACTCGAGCCTTATTGTGCGGGCTTCTTGTGCACTGACGTGGACCGTGAAGGTACCATGATGGGCGCAAACCTAAAGTGGTTTCGCACACTGCGCGACGCGACCCACCACCCGATCATCGCGGCCGGCGGCATCAGAACCAAACGCGAGATCGCAGCGCTCGATAAGATCGGCATGGATGCCGCCGTCGGCATGGCTCTGTACAAGAACTGCCTTTGTTGATTCTTTTTGCGTAAGAACGCACAAAGACTCCGACCAAGCAGTCTCAGCGCAGATACGCGTCGGTGATGTACTGCTGTACCATGCGCTGCGTGTTGAAAAACGAGCCGTTGATGGCGATGGCGTGCTGCATCACTTCGAGGAACCTGTGCCGCTCGCCGTAGTACAGCGGCAGGATGATGCTCTCTAGCTTCGAATAAAGCGACTCCGCCTCGGCCTGATTGTCGGCCGGCGCGGCGCTTCCGGGGCCGCGGCGTGGCTCTCCGATAGACCAGCCGGTCACGCCTTCGATGTGGCCCTCGACCCACCAGCCATCCAAAATGCTCAGGCTAGGCACACCATTGAGCGCCGCTTTCATGCCGCTTGTCCCCGAAGCTTCGAGAGGAAACTGCGGCGTGTTGAGCCACAAGTCCACGCCGGAAGTCATTTTTCCACCGAGTTCGAGGTTGTAATCATCCAGAAACACAATCGGGACGTTCTTCCGCAAGGCCTTTTTTGCTTTGTAGATGCGGCCAATGATGTCTTTGCCGCCCGCGTCATTGGGATGCGCCTTGCCCGCAAAAATAATCTGGAACTGGCCGGCATCTTTAGCGATCTGGCGGAGACGATCGAGATCGGACAATATCAAGTCGGCGCGCTTGTACCCGGTGGCGCGCCGCGCGAAGCCAACCGTAAACACCTCCGAGTCCAAATGGAGACCGGTTTTTGTGCGAACCACTTCGAGCAATTCATGCTTGGCGATGAGATGGGCGGCCCACACGTCTTCGGCCGGCAAACCGAGGGCACTTCGCAAACTGAAATTGTCCTCGCGCCAAGTTGGGATGTAGCGGTCGAAGAGCTGTCGAAACGCGGGGCAAGTCCACGTGCCCGCATGGACGCCATTCGTGATCGCTTCGATGGGTACCTCAGGGAACATCTGGCGCGAGGTTTCGCCGTGCTGCTTGGCCACTCCGTTGACATACGTGCTCAGACTCAGCGCCAGTTGCGTCATGTTCACGGAAGCGCCTTGGCGTGCCGCGTCGAGCAGGCCGGAGACATTTTGTTCCGCCTGCAGAATTCGCTTCACCAGGTCGGCTGCCGTTGCATCGCTCAAGTCAAAAAAGTTGAGCTGCCCGGGGAACACCCGAGTCAAATATTCCACCGGAAAACGATCGTGGCCAGCCGGAACGGGCGTGTGCGTGGTGAAAACGCACTTGCCGCGGACTTTTTCGATGTCCTCGCCACGAATGGAAGTGCGCCCCGCCTTCTGAGCTTCTTCTCCCAGCAATTCCAGAGAAAGCAGCCCGGCGTGGCCCTCATTCATGTGGAATCGCGTGAGGTCGTTATAGCCCAGCGCGCGCAGCATGCGCACGCCGCCAATCCCGAGGACCACTTCCTGGCAAAGCCGATAATAGGAATCTCCTCCGTACAGCGATCCGGTGAGATTCCGGTCGAATTCGCTATTCGAAGGCAAGTCGGCGTCCAGGAAATACACCGGCACTTCAAATCCGTGAACGCCCTTCACGGAGTATCGCCAGCATCGAAGTTCGAGGCGGCGATTCTCGATCGGCACGCTGGCGCGCGCCGGTTCCTCAGTCAGGAAATCGTCGACGCGCCAGTCGACAGGCTCTTCGGTTTGTGAGCCGTCTTCCGCGAGGCGCTGCGTAAAGTAGCCTTTGCGGTAAAGCAGCGATAGGGCCACCATCGGCAAGTGTAGGTCGGCGGCGGCGCGGATGGTATCACCGGCGAGCACGCCGAGCCCGCCGCTGTAGCTGGGCATGGCGTTTTCCAACGCAATCTCCATGGAAAAGTAAGCGATGAATCGTTTTACGGAATTCGGCTGCGTCGACATCTCACTCAATTCTCCGCTAAGCGCCACAATGGCAGCATGCGGAAAAGTCAGGCTAGGTTAAACCACTTATTGTCGGAGAAACGGAGCGGTCAAGCAAGCAAGTAGCAATCGCCTGTTGCCATGCGTGGCTCGAGCGAATATCCAATTCAATGCATGAGATCTGCGAGGCAACTTCGCAAGCCGCGCGGTGCTTCTTGAGCCTCAATGCCCCTTGGTCGAGGCAAAATGCGCGCCGGGCGTTGGCCGGGTCATCAGTTCAACGAACTCCTTGTAAAACTTTTCCTTGTACAGGTCCTGTTGCACTTCCACGAGCGATTCGCCCATGCCCGGCTGCTGGCCGGGAGCCCACGCGTGAGTGTCGCCGTAGGACGCGCCGTGATCCACTTCGACGTCCACATAGAGTTTCTGCCACCTGGTGATGATGCTCGGATCGAGCCAGCCAGCCGCCGCAAGCTCATCCCACAGGATGTTCGCCTCGGCGTATTTGGCGACGTATTGCGCCGCTGGCGTCCCGCTTTTGGCGATTTGCTCGATGAGTGCCGTTTCCATTTTGGTTTTGACAGAAATATCCACAGTTGTGAGGACGAAGCGTGGCCAGTGCGCATGAAGCACGGCGTGAGAAGCTTCCGGGTCCATCCAAAAATTAAATTCGCGTCGTGGCGTCAATGCAAATTCCGGATTGTCGCTCACCGGATTAATGCTGCCGCCCATGACGATCAATTCTTTCGTCAGCTCCGGGAAATGAGGATCCAAAGCAATGGCAAGGGCGAGATCGGTCATCGGTCCAGCCGCGTAAATGGTTACGTCGTGGGGATATTGATGGACCATGCGGACCATGAAATGCGCCGCGTCTTCCGTGGATGGCTTTGTGGTGGGAGCGCCTTCGGGCAGCGGAGGAATTTCGTAAGGGCCGTGGATACTGTGGCGCCGGGCAAAATTCCATGCGCCCTGGTAAAGGACCTTGCCGTAGAGCGTTTCCCACTTGGCGATGTATTCCTTGGAGCTAACCAGCGGAAATACCGCTCCGGGAACCACCGGGATGTCCGTGCGGCCGATAATCTCCATAAGCCGCAAAGTGTGCTGCACTTCCTCATCCCGCCAGTCGTCGCCGGTGAGAACGGTGATGCCAAGAACATCGGTCTCCGGTGAATTGACCAGCGCGAGGATGGCTTGCATGTCCGTGCCGCCCGGTCCGGCGGCATCCTGATCAATGATGACCTTGCGTCTGGATGGGGCCTGAAGCGCAAGGACGAAAGTAGTCAAAAGCAGGAGCGGGAGTACTGAAGAGAAAAGCAAACCCCTCCCGGCCTTCGCAGCCCTATTGGATTTCTTGGCCCTGTCCCTGCCGTCACTACCTACGCTCACCATAGCGCCGCTCCAGTCCTCTCTAAGCACTCTAGTGTAGTGCGTCTCACGGCTCTTTACATTTGGCCACCTTTTCAAGGATCCGTTCAACTGAGGCGCTCCACAGGAAGGGGTTGTCCATGTAATCGTTGATCGCACGAATCCATTCCTGGCAAACCAGGCAGAGCGCTTGCATCTGGCTCTTTTCATCGCCGCAAAAAATCAGCCCTTTCTCAGGTGGATTCAGGTACAGGCCGCGGATTTCACCGCGATCCTTGATAGTCAACTGGCCGCCCTGAGCAGCAAGACCACAATGCCAGCATTCAGGTCATGATGTTGAGCCCGGCTTTCTGCCATCGCTTGAATCTCAACTCGCCGACAGATGCTAATATCGGGACGCTTTGCTGAGCTCGGCAGCTCTTTGTTCTTCTTGGTTGGCTCTTGGAATCTGGCCGGTGCGTCGGTAAATTGCGGCCATGCGGCGGTGTGGCTCAGGATCACTTTGTGCGAGTGAAGCGGCTTCCTGGAGGTAGCGGAGCGCGTCCGCGTCGAGAGAACTTTGCTGCGACCTCTGCGCCAATTCCAACGCGGACTGGTAAAGTAGCGCCGTCGTGCCTGCATCCTGCGGATTCAGTTGATGCGCGTGATGCAGGGCTGCATACGCTGCTGGCGTTTCGCCGAGATTGAATAAAACCACCCCGTACAGGGCGTTCAGCGGAAAAAGATCGGGCCATCGCTGTACCGCCGTTTGCAGAGGGCCGCGAGCATCCGCAAAACGCTTCAACTGGTAGTAAGTGAACGCCAGGTTATACTGTGTTTGCGGAGATTGCGGGGCCAGTTCCGCCGCCCTTTCGAGCGGCTTTAGGGCCTTTTCCAGCTGGCCGTGCTGCCCGTAGAGAATGCCCAGGGCCGTCAGCAATTCCCCGTTGTTCCGATCATAGAGCTGTTCGCAGGAAGACGCCTGATCACTTGGTCCTCGGTCCAATTCCTGCCCGCAGGCCCATTTCAGCTGGCTCAGCTTATCGCTTTGCGTTTTCATCTCTTTCGAGCGGTCGAAAGCCTGCCTAGCCTCCTGGTCGCGACCTTGCTTGCGATAGAGCTTCGCCAGTTCGTACTCCGCTCGGGACTCGTCAGGATTCAATTCGATCGCTTTCTTGAGCCACTTCTCTGCATCCTGGTCAGAACCGAGCTTCAGGTAGGCCAGGCCAAGATAGAAGGGAGTATCGGGAAAGGGCGGAAGAGAGTTTGCCTTCCCCAGATTCTCTAGCGCCTTTTTGTAGTTATGTTCGTCGAGATCCAGTCTGCCAAGGTAGTACAGGACGCCCAGTCGGTCGCCTTGCGCATGGTGGACCGCTTCAAATTCGCTGCGCGCTTCGGCGGTCTTGCGCTGTTCGAAGAGAGCGACCGCCAAAGGGAACTGCGCACGCATCACCAGGCTGGAGTCCATCGCCAGGGCCGCGCGGAATTCCTTCTCAGCTTCTTCGTATCTTTCCTGCCGTAGCGCCTCGTATCCGTTCCCCAGATGCATTTCGAGTGAATCTGTCGTGGGCGCTTTCTTAGAATCATTGCCCTGGCTGGAGGCTTGCGGGCAGACGATTTGTCCCACGGACAGGAACAGCGCCAACGGAATTTGCCATCGCCATGTTCGCCAAATGGTCATTTATTTTTCGCTGCCACTGCAATTTCTTGCCAGATTACCACAGGCTGGTTTCGCCTTTCGGCCTCTCCGGCGGCACTTCTGCGGCTTCCCCGGAGGCAAACTTGACGACCCTAGACCCTGATGCTACAGTGCCGTTGCCACAGACCAACGCCAGGGAGTGATTGTCTGAGCAGGTCGCGCAGGAAAGCTCAGCCGGTTCTGAGCCGCCGCCAATTCCTACAATATTGTCAGGGAGCGTCGTTCGCCCTTCTGCCCGCGGGCTTTCTTCGCCCCACGCTCCATTCTGTCTTTTCGCAAGCAAAATCTGTCCTGCCAGACGGATTACAGCTTCATCCGCAATACCGGTTGAAACGAGGAATCGAAGCGGTCTTGCGCAAGGTGCCGGCCGGGTTCGATGAATTCGTTACGGAGAAATATCAGGACCAGATCTCGGCGATCCTTTCGCAGTGGAGTGCCGAACTGCTGCAGTCTCCTCAAGACACAACGGCGCTCGAGCGCGTGATGGCTCGCAGTTTTACGGCAGGTTCCCTGAAGTCGAGCCAATCGCGGATCGTGAACGAGACCGCCCCGCTCAAACTCTGGAAAGTTCAATATCCCCAGGAGGCGAATTCCGGAAAGGAAGTATTCCTTTCCGAACTGCGCGAATGGCTCAGTGCGTTTTCAAGACTTCTAACTGCCGAGTTCCAGGTGGTTGGCATCCAAACAAAATCCGAGCCGCCTCGAACGTCAGCCAATTCCATCCGGCTCCAAACAATGGTTCGCTTTGAGTTGCTCGGCACGGGTGCCGGTTTTCACCGCGAGCAACGCGTTGGTCATTGGCAACTTGACTGGGAGTCGAATCCTTCCAACGAATTGCGGCTCGAAACATTTCAGTTCCTGGACGGAGCCCGCAGCCAATCGTCAACTCCTGTTTTCCTCGACTTAGCTTCGCGAGTTTTCGGACGAAACCGTTCTTTCGCAAACCAATTGGTTCCCGGCACAGACCATTGGCGCACCCTACTCGATGGTGCGAGCGGCATCGATATCTACGGGCACAATGGAGTTTCCGCAGGGGATATCGATCGCGACGGTCTCGATGACCTTTACGTTTGCCAGCCTGCCGGGCTGCCAAACCTTCTTTTTCGCAATCTCGGTGACGGCACATTCGAGGACATCACGGAGTCCTCGGGCGTCGGTGTACTGGAAAACACGGCCTGCGCGCTGTTCGCGGACATTGACAACGATGGCCGCCAGGACCTGATTGTTGTGTGCACCACCGGTCCGCTGCTTTTTCTCAATCAGGGCGATGGAAAATTTCGCTTGAAACCCGGCGCTTTCCATTTTGCCAATCCTCCGCAGGGCACCTTCACCGGAGCAGCTATGGCTGATTATGACCGCGACGGCTGGCTGGACATTTATTTTTGTCTCTACACTTACTCCCAGGGCACCGATCAATACCGCTATCCCATGCCGTACTTCGATGCGGAGAACGGCCCGCCCAATTTTCTACTGCGCAATAACCGCGACGCCACCTTTGATGACATCACGCAACAGGCTGGCCTCAACATCAATAACACGCGCTTCAGCTTCTGCTGTGCTTGGGGGGATTACAACGGCGACCTCTGGCCCGACCTGTACGTTGTGAACGATTTTGGGCGCAACAATCTCTACCGCAACAACGGCGACGGCACTTTTGCCGGTGTGGCCCGCGAAACCGGCGTTGAGGACGTCGGCGCCGGCATGAGCGCAGCATGGTTCGACTTCGACGATGATGGCCGGGACGACCTCTACGTTGCGGACATGTGGACCGCCGCCGGCATGCGCATTTCCATGCAGGAAAACTTTCAGCAACGCGGGAACGCGGAAACGCGCGCTTTGTATCAAAAGCACTCTATGGGCAGTTCTCTTTTTCGGAACTGCGGTGAAAAGTTTGAAGACGAGAGCGCCCGGTCAGGGACGGCCATGGGCCGCTGGTCCTGGATGAGCGATTCCTGGGACTTCAATCACGATGGCTACCCCGACCTGTATATCGCGAACGGAATGATTTCCGGAACATCCCGCGACGATCTCAACAGCTTTTTCTGGCGGCAGGTGGTGGCCAACTCGCGGAATGACCCCAGACCGAGCCACGAGTATGAGCAAGGCTGGAACGCCATCAATGAATTGATCCGCTCCGACCACACCTGGAGCGGCTTCGAGCGAAATGTCTTCTACTTGAACAATCGCGACGGAACCTTTTCCGACGTTTCTGGCATTGTTGGGCTGGATTGCATCGAAGACGGCCGCACATTCGCGCTGGGCGATTTCGATCAGGACGGACGGTTGGAAGTCGTACTCAAGAATCGTAACAGCCCGCAATTGCGATATTTCAAAAACGCGATTGCCGATTTGCCCCCCGCGATTTCCTTCCGTCTTACAGGGAAAAAGAGCAATCGTGACGCGGTGGGAGCCAGGATCACGGTGGAGACCTCCTCTGGCCGACAGTGTCGGACTTTACGGATCGGATCGGGCTTCCTCGCTCAACATACGAAGGAACTGTTTTTCGGCCTGGGCTATGAAAAATCGGCGGTTCAAGCTGTGATTCAATGGCCGAGTGGATTGCACCAAAGGCTCCGCGATTTGCCGCTAAATCACCGGATTTGGGTCGAAGAAGGATCATCGCCTTCGCGCATGGAACCTTTCCGGCAATTTTCGGTTCCCGCCGGCAGAGAGATTACCCCCGTGATTGATGCCGCAGAGCGATTACCTAAAACCGTCGAAACATGGCTGATCGTTCCGGTTCCCGCTCCTGATTTTTCGCTTCCCGGTCCGTCCGGGCGTGTTGAAACTCTTTCCGACCGGCGAGGGAAGCCTGTTCTGCTTCATTTCTGGTCTGATTCGGTTGCAAATTCCCGAGAGTACCTGGGTAAATTCGACCAAGTTCAGGAAAAGTGGGTGCGCGCGGGGCTGCAATTCCTTGCCATCCTGGTGAGCACCGACGACCATGGCAAGGAAGGTGGCGAGAAGGATATTTCCCGCGGTTACTCTTTCCCGGTCGCAGCTTCCTCGTCCGACGTCGTTGCCGCCTACAACCTCCTCTATCGCCAACTTTTTGATCGCCACCGCGATATGAGTGTGCCGATATCTTTTCTCCTCGACCCAGGCGGAAACGTGGTGAAAATTTATCAAGGGCCGCCGGCAATCGACCGCTTCGAGGCGGACATCGGGAACATTCCCCAAACCGATGCGGAGCGTCTGGCTAAGGCGCTTCCGTTTCCCGGATGGGCCGAATCGTATGACTTCGGCCGAAACTACCTGTCCCTTGGTTTCGTCTTCTTCGAGCGAGGGTATTACGAGCAGTCGGAAGCCTTTTTTCAACAAGCGGTGAAGAATGATCCGGCCAGCGCGGAAGCACTCTACGGTCTTGGCAGCGCATTTCTGCAACAAAACAAATCGAAGGAGGCTGGAGATTGCTTCGAGAAAGCGCTGCACCTGCACGCCCGCTATCCAGGCACGTTGCCGAACGCGTGGAACAATCTGGGCATCCTTGCAGCTCGCGAACGTAACACCGCTGCCGCGATTCAACATTTTCAGCATGCGCTTCAGATCGATCCCCAGCATGCCATCGCCTTGCTCAACCTCGGCAACGCGTATCGGCAAGCAAAGGACTGGCCCGAGGCCGAACGTGCGCTCGAGCAAGCGCTTACTCTGAATCCGGATGACCCCGAGGCCAATTACAGCCTCGGAATGGTCTATGCTCAAAAGAACGACACGGACCATGCCTACGAGTACCTGCAAAAAGCGCTGGCAGCTCGGCCTGCTTATCCCGAAGCATTGAACAACCTGGGGATTCTCTATCTCCGTACGCGGCGCACTGCAGAAGCCATTCGCAGCTTCGAAGAATCTATTCGCATAGCGCCTGCGTATGACCAATCGTATTTGAATCTGGCGAGCGTCTATGTCATCGTGGGCGACCGCGAAAAAGCCAAGGCAATTCTTCAGCAACTCCTCACGCAGCATCCCTACCACACCCAGGCAAAAGCACAGTTGAAACAACTGGAGCCTTAACTCCTCCCACCGCTCGCAATGTTTACCGGGATGAGCCTCTATTCACCGTCGCCGGCGTCACTGACACGTCCACTCTCGGCGCGCCCGGGTCCGATCGCGGGTCAAAGCGCGCCTTCGCAAGCGCCCGCATTCGCACCGGCTCCCCGCTGACATCGCCGCCCAAAAAGAGCGACAAAACTCCAGCGGGTTGGCGCGATAGAGTGTTGCTTGGTCAGGATCGGTCAGGCCTAGAATGTCAGTTTAAGCCCGAATTGCACCAGTCGTGGGTTGTTCACCGTCGACGGATACCTTCCGAAATGAGAGAGAGCATGGATGTCCGCGCCTGTCCCGCCTCCGAAGGCGGAGGGGGTGTCAAATTGCGCATGGTTGAAGAGATTGAAGATCTCTGCTCGGAAATCCAGTCCCATGTTTTCCCAGGGCAGCGCGAAACGCTTGATCACCGAAAAGTCGGTGTTTACGAAGTTCGGACCAGAAATTGGAGCACGACTCGCGGTTCCTAGCTCGCCGAGCGGAGCGGTTGCGAAAGCACAGGGGTTAAAGTAGTACCCGGAGGACTTCCCTAGTGAACTCGGGGCTAAACCGCCACTCGAAACCAATACATGGCACATGGGATTGGGATTGGCAGCCACGATACCGGGTACGAACGGATTGGCGACCTTATTGGCACGCCCGGCGGGGGATGCCGTCCCAATATTAATCAACGACGCGCCCGATTGAGGGTTACTGTCGAGTATAAAGACTGGGAACCCTGACGTGATCTTCTCAATGGTGGTCAACTGCCAATTGCCCAGCAGAGCGTTGGTCAGGTCGTTCCCGCCGCTGCCATATTTCTTACCCTTTCCAAATGGCAAATCGTAAATCACGCTGGCGGTGAAGCTATTGTTTAAGTTGGTCTGGGAAAGGGCCCAATCGAGCTTTCCCCAATCCGGCAGGGGAAAGTCAGGGGCTCCGATGGGAGTGCTCAAGCCGTCGGAATACCCCGTGTCATACGCCCTGGAATACGTGTACCCGATCAATGCATAGAGCCCGTATTTCGAGCTCTTGGTTTCCGCTTTTATCTGAAGCCCATTGTAATGAGCTCTCCCGGAGTCGTTGATGCTGTATATGTTTGAAAACGGAAACAGAGTGTAAGGCGCAGGGAAATAGGCTCCGCCCGGACCGCAGCCCAAGGTATATCCCGGCACGGCGTTGGGCCCGCCGGCACAGGCAGTCGGCGCTCCCGTGTTAATGTTGTTTCCAAAGTTGAGAATACGACCCGCACGAGACCCGGCGTAGCCGGCGGTCAGCACGATTTGTCCTGGCAGTTGCCGCTCGACGTTTACGTTGAACTGTTGGACCATACCTATCTTCAGGTTGGTGGGCTCGGTGTTAAACGAGCCTCCGAAATTTAGGGGCGTGACTGGGGGTGTGACGATGGGAAACCCGTCCGAGATCCCTACCATCTGGCCTGTGCCGATATTGGGCGTCTGGCCGGACAGCGACGCACAATAGGCAGTCGCCGTGGCACAGCCTCCAAACGAAATGCCGAACGATTCGGCGGCGTAGGGGGGATTCTGCCACAGTCCCTGAGCGCCCATACTCCACGCGGAATCGTGGTAAATCGCATAACCTGCGCGCACCACCGTCTCACCGCTGCCAAACATTTTCCAGGCCAAGCCGATTCGCGGTTCGAGGGCGGAGTAGTCCATATTGATACCCGCACCCGCCCCGGAATTTTTGCAGGTTGCAATCGCTTGAAGGGCCGTGGTGCAACCCGGCGAAGGAATCAGCCACTGATAACTCGTGGCGGCTGGAATGAAATCCGCCATCCTGCCTTTCGCTTCGGAAATTGGCGTCGCCAACCCCCAAGCCAAGCCCAGGTTCACCGTTAGATTTTTGTTGACGCGCCAGTCATCCTGAACGAATGGACGAAAAAGCTTCCAGCGTCGCCCGGTAATATCGCCGTTCAGGTTTTGGTCGTGAATGCGAAGGCTGGACATCCCGAGCAGAAGATCGGCCATCGAACTCCCGGCAAAGGCAAACTTGTCGCTCGTCCAGGCGCCGCCGATGACCCAAAATCCGTCCTGAAATCCTTCGGCGCGCACATTCATCTGATTGATGCGGATTCCCATTCCAACCTTGACATCATGCTTGCCACGAGTCATGTCGAATGTGTCATTGATTGAAAAAATGTTTGTTCCGCCTTGGAACGGGGAATAGCCGCGATCGCCCAGGGACCAATAGCCGCCCCCGGCTATGTTTATCGAAGTCAACCCGCAACTGCTGCTTGAACACGTGTTGCTCGCAGAACACCCGAGGTTTGCACCAGGGATACCCAGCTTTGCCGACGCGCAGGTGCCCGTCCCTTGAGACGTGATGTAGTTGAAAATCCTGTTATACCCGAAGGTGAACTGGTTTACGGTTGTCGGTGTGAAGACGTGCGTCTCTCCGATGGCCGCGTTGCGGGCATGGTTGATAATGCCTTGATTGCTTCCGAAGGCGTTCGCTTCGGCAAAGAACGCCGTTGCGCCACCTGGCACGTACGAAGTTGCCTGATCGTAGCTGAAGCGGGTAAACAGGCTATCCGCGCCCGAAAAGGTGTTGTCCAACCGAATGTCGAACTTGGTCTCATACAGCGAACGCACGGGTTGGCTCTGGAAGTTGTTTCCGTTTACGTTATAGCCAGGAGTGGACAGGGGATAAAGCCCGATCAGTTGCTGTCCAATCGAATTCCACAGCCCTTGCGGGATCACATTGCACGGCTGGCCCTGATATTGTTGTCCGGTGGACGCACTGACAAGGGGCATGGGCTGGTTGGTTCCCGGTACGCACTGAAAAAAGACATTGTTGTTGGGTACATTGGAGGTGCTGTTAGGTGCGTTGGGTGTCGCCGAAGCTCCGCTCATATATGGGTTGGTGATTACAAGGTCGCCTGCAGACAACGGATTGCCAAAGTTATCGGCGCTGAAATCGCCCTTGCGCATCGCTGCTGTCGGAACTAGTCCCTGAAAGGGGATGCCATGCAGCTGATCCTTTTGCTCGCCATCGACGAAGAAGAAGGTCTTGTTTTTCCGGATCGGGCCGCCGAGGGTCCCACCAAACTGATTCAGGTTGAACTTTTCGGTCGAACTCGCAAAGAAGCTTTTCGCGTCTAGCGAAGTATTCCGGAGAAACTCGAACACGGACCCGTGGAAATCGTTGGTTCCTGACTTCGTCGTCAGCAGCACCGTCGGTCCCGCCCGCGTGCCGTATTCCGCCGAATAGTTATAGGTAAGTACCTTAAACTCCTGAAGCGAGTCAATCGAAGACAGGATGGCAATCCCGCCGGCGGTCAATTCGTTGTTATCGACGCCGTCGATCAACCAGTCTGTGCTATTGGCACGGGAGCCGCCTACAGACAGGGAAAAAGGGCCGCGAGCCGCCACTTCACTGCTTGCATTGGTCGTAAAAAAGCTGCCATTGCTGGTTTCCTGACTGGTGCCGGGGGTGAGGGTCGCAAGCTGCACGAAATCACGCCCGTTCAAGGGTAGCTGCGCCACTTCCTGCGAGGTAATGACTTGGCCCAGTGAAGGGTTCGTCGTTTCCACGGTTACAGCATTGGCCACAACTTCCACCGCCGTAGTTACGGCTGCCAGGGCCAGGCTGAAATCCATTTCGCGCTGCTCATCCACCTGCAGCTTGACGTCCTTGCTTTCTACAGGCTGGAATCCTTTGAACTCCACGCGAATCGTATAGACCGAAACCGGTAGCAGATTCACGATGTAGTGGCCGGTGTCATCCGTGACCGTCGACCGTACCGCGCCTGTCGCCTGGGAAGTCACCGTTACCGCAGCCCCGACAACCGCTGAGCCGGATTTATCCGTTACCGTCCCGAGGAAGCTGCCCGTTACCTGCCCATAGGTGACCTGCGCACTGCAAAACATCGCCACGCTTACCGCCAACATGAACAAAATTCGCTTGCTCATTCTGAACACCCCCTCCACACCCCAACAAACCGAATATTCCAGATTCAAAGGAGGCGAGAAGAACCCGGCCCAGTTCTCCTCACACGACTGGCAGGAAGCCGGCTGAACTAACTGGAAGCAATGGAGGAGTTTGTTAACTCAAAACTCCCCGTCCGACAGACCCTCCCAGCCACCAAAAACAAGCCCACACTCCGGGAAAACATTGCGCAAACTTACTTCGCCCCTAGCGCCGTGTCAAGCGGATGTTTAGCATTGAGAAGTTGGGCCGCCGATAGAGTCCCAAGGGAAAATTCGGCGATCGAGCGTCATCATCCTCTGCGTCTAAATCTCGGATAGGAGTGAGTCGGCAGCGTGAATCGACAGGCGTTCTTCAGGCGACGCGCTGGCGAACTTTCGGAAGCTCTACGGCCCGTTGCAACAAGCGTTCGAATTCATGCGCTTCCAGCAGGCTCTTCTAAGTTCAGCTTCCTCCGCCGTTGCGACCCTCATCCGCGCTTCGCTGTCACGCACCGTTTCGCAATTGCTGTTTTCCATCTTCATCATTTGTAAACGGCCTTCCAGCGAGAACTGTTCCAATACTCCGTAGTGACCTAGTTCCAAAAACCGTTTCATGCAGCATTGCTATCAGGGGAGCGAAACGCTCGCAGGAAGGGAGACGCCGGGGGCTCAACTCAGGATCCGGCATAGAGTTGGAATGGCGCCCAATAAAACGGCCTGCGGTAGTTGCCAGCAGAATGAACCAGCCTGAGCTTGGCGGCACGTAATGCACTTGCCGGATCCTTTCCTTCATGCAATCCTTCGTACAGTTCATCCATGAGCTGCGGCGTCGAGGCGTTGCTGACTTCCCACAGTCCCGCTATAACGTTGTGCGCCCCAGCGCGAAGAAAAGCCCAAGCCAGACCAACAAGCCCTTCCCCCGCGTAGGTTTTCATTCCAGCCCCATTACACGCGGAAATGGTTACCAAGTAGGCGTGCCCTGGGTGCTGGACGACGTCGCGCGCATAAAGCTTGTATGTACCGCCTTCCGGCGAAAGAATCACCGCCGATTCGAGGGGACGAATGGTACTGGCGGTCCCGTGCGTCGCGAAGTGCAGATAGGAAAATGCCTCGGGTTTTCCAGAGAGAAACTGGGAAGGAACAGCTTGTGCGCCCGTCAACACCGTCCGCCGGTCCGCAGCGAAATGGCTCTGCACCAGCCCCACTTCCTTGCCCGCTTGCGGAAGCGGAGGAAAATCCGGGCTCGCCTCGAGCGCGTCACCCATCAAAAAGAGGTTCGGCTGTTGTGGAGGAAGGGCTGGGGAAGCCTTAGCCAGCAGCGCCAGAGAGTTCCCTGTTAATAAGGTGACGTCCTCAATCCAATAGTGAGGCTTCTCGCCGGGTACGATCAGCGTTTCGAAATTGAGCGAGTTCAGCTTGCCATCCGGGAGAATGATGACTCGCGAGTTTTTCGGGATGAGCCTTTCCGCAGGCTCGATCAACGTCGCGTACAGCTTCTTTCCGTCCGTGTTACCGGCCTCCAGCGGATCTCGCGGAAATGTGAAAGAATCGAGGTAGGATTTCACAGTGGCGTCGATTTCGGCGCGGCCCGGCAGGGGTAACAAAGAAAACTCTTTTCCTGTAATCACCCACAGGTGGGAGCGCTCCTCTCCCATCCAATAGAACAGCAGCGTGGCTTTCCATCGGCGCGCAATTTCCTGCGGAGCCAAGGAAGACGACTGCCCGTTCGGTACGTTGCTTCCAGATGACAGTCCGCGTTCCAATGTCTGCGCGCGGCTGAGATCAGCGACACCCAGGGCATCCAGGGGCCGATTATGCTCAATCAAGAAATTGACATAGGCGTCGTAAAATCGAATGGCACTGGACAAAAACGATAGACGGAATTCTTCGTTCTGAATGCCGTTCCGAGCCACAGTGATGGTATGGATGGATTCGCGAAATTCGCGCTCAGCGAGAGCAGTGTTGCCTTTAGCCGCGTGAACTTGAGCGAGACCGGCTTGTGCTTCCCAGCGCAGCGCCGTCTCAACCCCGTGATCTGCAATAATCGTCTGAAACGTCCTTTCCGCTTCTGGGTATTGCCTCCTGCCTGCAGCAATGCGTCCTGCAATGATGGTTGAAGACGCGATTCCAAACCGATCGAGACCCGCACGCTCGATCCCTAGCGCCTCACGATTGTGATTCTCGGCCAGTTCCACGTGCCCGGTTGCTAGCGCAATTTCCGACAGTGTGTTCAGGCACTCCGTGAGAGTACGCTTATCGTCCATTTTGCGCTCTAGCGCAAGAGCTTGCTGGGATACGGCTTCGGCCTCGACGTAGCGCCCCTGCCGGTAGTACGTATCCCCCAGCGTGTGGAGCCAATATGCGCGGTCCTCCGGCATGGCGGCTTTCGCCGATGCCCTCTCGGCTTCACTGAATTTAATCTCTGCATTTTGCAAATCGCCTATGGCCAAATAACTCCAGCCGAGATTTCCGAAAGTCCTGTTCAGCGCGAAGGTACTCTTGCGGGATTCCAGGGCCCGCTGAACAGCCTTGAATCGCCCGATGGCTTCGTCATAGTGCTCCTGCCACATGGCCAGATAGCCAAGGCCGCCAAGTGCGTTGGCTTCCAGGGAGGGCAGTTTCTGCTCACGGCTTATAGCCAGCGCCCTCTGAAACGCGACAGCCGCTTCCGGATAATTCCTTCGCGAAATCGCGAGATTGCCTCGTGCCTGCGCAATGTCGCCCAGGAGCGCGGGATAGGCCTTGGAGACTTTCGCTGCTTCGTTTAGTTCCCTATCCGCGTCATCGTACTTTTGCTGAGCATCATGCGCGATCGCTTGAACGATCTTTCTACGGACTGCAACGTCTGAGTTGGCGAGAAAATCGGGAAGATCCTCGGTCAAAAGCTCTAAGGCATCGTTGTACGCGCCCTGAAAGACTAGGATGTGCGCTTTTTCAATACGGAAACGCCAGGCCCACTCCGAATCGTGGCCCTCAAACTTGCGATACTGTCGGTCTGCATCGTGAAGAGCGGCGTCCAGGTTTCCACGCCTTTGCTCATCGCGTATGGCCTCAAGAACCGCCTCTCGACTCCTTCGGGATGAGCAGCCCGAGTTTTGAACTAGGCCGATCAAGATGACCAGGAGCAGGTATGTTAACCGCCAGGCGGGTAGGGCTTGCCGTTGCTGTCGGCTTGGACAACCGTGCCCGCGGCACTGACGGCCGATCCGATTTCCAGGCGAATCATCGTGAGCGTGCGGTGGCCATGCTTGATGACAAGTTCGCCGAGGAAAATCTTCCCAAAACCTGGCACGCTGAAAGCGTGGCCGACTTGTGTAACGCCGGCGCAGTCCAACTTCATCTCTTTGACGCAGGAACAAAGGAATATCCCATTCGGGCCCGGCTTTTCGATAGAGTGGCCCGTCCTGAAAGGATCATGCGCTATTTTGAAGAAATCGCCCTTATTTTCAAAATTGTTTAGTGCACTGGCATAGGTCGGAATTTTCTCAAACGTGTCAAGGTCCAGCTTAATATTCACGTCGCAGTCCGCAATGCGCAGGTTCTCAAATCGACTGCCAACGATCGTGAAGGAACCCTCTTCGTTTTCCTTCTCCTTCTTTTCTTTCTTTTTTTCTTTCTCCCTTTCTCTCTTTTCGAGCTCATATTTCGAGTACATGCGGGCGACAATGCGATCTGCGGTGAGGATGTCCAGGATATTGAGCCCCTCGATCGCGGAAATCACCAGCGTGTTGTGACTCACCGTGCCGTCTGGTTTCTTTTCGCAGGCCCCAGACACATGTGTGTACGCCTTTCGAAAGGACAGAAACTCGCGAAATTGAAAGTTTTCGACGCGGGCCTGCCCGTGGCCTCCGATGATGGGCAACGCGGAAGCGGCTTGCGCATCTATTTGATACTCGAACGGCCGCGTGAAGCGGGCACTAAAGCCATGGGCACAAGCGTGGTAGTGAAAAGTGCTAAGGGGCTCGGGGGACATAAGCACATTCTCCTAGGGTTCTGCGCAAAAGTTGGGCTAATACGGGGCTAATACTCCTGGCTTCAGTGGCTAAATTCAACACTAAACTTTACTTCGGCCAGAACCGTCGCCTTCGCAGGTTCACTCTCGGGGCCGGTGCTGCCGAACACCACAAGTTGGTAAGCTCCGGCGCGGCTCCCGGGGTTAACTTCAACAACCTGCGTTTTTTGCGCCTCTTCATACGTTAAGGTGCGCAGAATCACCGAATGCCCTGCCGGGTCCTCCAGCTTCAGGACATAGGCACGGTAGGAAGCGTCCGCCGGAATGTCCAGGTAGACTCCAAACGGCTCTCCGGCTCGGACCCGTATCGTCTGCGAATCCGGCCCACGGGTGTTCGCCGAGATCAGCGAATACATCGGCAATACCCGCGGGGCAGAAGCTTCTCGCGCCGCGGTCTTCCAATGCGGCACACTCACCAAGCTCTGATAAACGAGCGCTATCAGCAGCGCCGCAACCGCTGGCACTGCAACAATCGGCTTGAGCCATGCCAGCCACTTCCCACCGGCAGGCGCAGCAGCTTGCGAAGCTGCTTCCCGCGCCTCCTGACACAGCATGTTGCGGGCGTTGTCTGTAAACGCCGCCGCCGCGCGCACGTCGAGCGCGCATTTGGCGCAATCAAAATAGTGTTCCTCAAAGGAATCCCGCTCGGCTTGCGGCAACTCCCCCAGCACGTACTTTACAGCCGCCTGTAGTCGTACTGCTTCCTCGTGGTCCATTGCTCCCTTCCGCTGGGATAGTGCCTGGGACCGCAAAATCGTTTCATGAATTCCCGAATCCGGTCACCCAGGGTAGACCCCCAAATCTCTCCCTTTCTCATAGACGGCCTTGAACTTACCCTTCGCCCTGTGCAAAAGTACCCGCAGGTAATTGCGGTCCACTCCCATCTCCCTGCAAACGCTGTCCTTATCCTTTTCTTCGAAGAACACAGCCCGCAGCAGGTCCCGGTCCCGAGCCGGCAAGGCGGAAAGGATCTTCCGCACGTGCTCGGAGAATTGCTTGGACACCATCATTCCCTCGAGGTCGAGGATCTGATCGGGAATCTCCTGGTGCGTCTCATCAATCTGCTGGTTCTTCCCCAAAGTCCGGTAGTACTCCAGTAAGACGTTGTTACAAATAGAGTTAACGAACGCCCCAAAGCGATCCGGCTGGCGCACCGCCCCTTCTTTGCGCACCGCCGCAATCACCCGGATGAACGTCTCCTGCTTCAAATCCTCGATTTTGTCGGAGCTGATCGTTCTGGACCGCAGCTTGATGTTCAGCAGCTTCTCAAAATACAAAAAGAAATGGTGCTCCGTTGCCGGATCCCCATTCCGGAGGCTCTCCACATAAGCCTTGTCAAATGCAAAGAAATCCACGCGTGCCTCGCGGATTCAACTGCCTATACCTCGTGCACTTAGCCATGGAGTATACCGTCGCCTTCCTCCACCCGCAATGGAAGCTCGCACGGACGAAATCTCACCTACAACCGTCATGAAACGAAATCGGCCTGCCCGGCACTACTTCTCCGTGAAATCTCGGAATGTCCGGGATTCTCTACCCTGGGGGATCCACCCCGATCCCCCTGTGCCCCAGCAGGCGCATCCGGGCCGCCCCTGAACGGGCTGGATGCGCCTCCCCTGTTCCCGGGGGACAGGCCAAACCAATGGAGGTTTTGTGTCAACTCCTGCTCGCCAGGCAAACTACTCCGAAGAGTCCGTCGCGGCTTTCTCCGATCTCTCGGGCCCCACATGCAAAATCGAGTCGCCCATGACTCGTGGCGCCAACCACTTCACGGCGTTCAGTTTTGAATTCGTGGCCAAACCCGAGAAAGCCGCCCACGCCGTCCTGGACCTTCCCGAAGCGATGCAATCCGCGCCGGAGGATTTTGCCGGTTTCGCCGGCAGCCTGGTGATGGTCTCCGACTTGGAAGCTCGTCTGATCACCGTCATTATCTTCTGGCAAGGAGGCGAAGCGCGAAGCAGTTGCGCCCAGCGCGTGCGCCGGGTTAGCGCGCTGCTGGCCCCTTATCTGGACCGCCGCTTGCGTGCGCAAAACCTGCTGGCACACCTGCCGACTCCGCAAGCTCCTTCAAACGGGTTTAGTTCTATTGACACGAGCTTTATCACTAGCGACAGTATGGCTAAGGAAGCTAACGCCTGTGTCGCCTAGCGCATCTGTTCAAAAAAGAAAGGGAAGCGGATGAAATGGGGGAGCACTCTGAGTCGCGAGGCGGGGGTCCCGTGGATAGGAAGCTTGCGGAAGGTAACTGCAGCGAACGTGCTTGTCACAGCGCCGCGGCTACTTCTTTGGATCAACACGCTTTTTGCTTGAATCATTTTTTCCTCCGCTGTTACGCGAGGCTCGAGGCCGTTGACCCGCGCGGTCAAAAGTCTCGCGAAGATCGCGTCGACCTGGCTTCCATGCGCGCGTTCATCGAGGAATGCTCCCAAAAAGCCCTGGAGGTCAGCCTTCACTACAAAAACCTCAGCAATCTGGAACGCGCGCGCTTGCTGGACATTTTGCTATGGGCCAGCGAACTGTTCCTGATTCTGCGCGCGCCGCGAGTTATTCCCGAGGAGCCCTCGGTTTTCTCAGAGGTTCACGACGCAAAACGTGCGGCTAGACGGCGCTCCTGACTTCACGTTGTGCTTGATTGTTTTTGCGAGCCGAGAGCGGCGAATCAGTCGTTATCGGAAGGTCGTGGCGCGCTGCGAACCCGGCCGACAAGCCGCGTAGCCCATTCCCTCCAGGGAACGGCTTCCAGTTCCGCCAGGTAGGAATACGCCACCGGCACTACCAGAAGCGTGAGCAACAAGCAAAGCGTTTGGCCGCCGATAATGGTTACGGCGATGGACGCGCGTTGCTCCGAGCCGGCGCCGATGCCGATCGCCACGGGGATAAGGCCCGCAATGATCGAAAGCGTGGTCATCAAAATAGGACGCAGGCGCACGCGGTTGGCTTCGAGAATCGCCTCTCGCAAGGGCATCCCGGTGGCGCGCAGGCGGTTCGTGTAGTCCACCTGCAAAATTCCGTTTTTCTTCACAATGCCCAAAAGCAAAAACATCCCCAACGCACTCCACAGGCTAAGCGCGCGACCGGTAATCCAAAGCGAGAAAAGCGCGAAGGGCACGCTCAGTGGCAGCGTCAGCATGATGATGAACGGATAGGAAAAGCTTTCGAATTGCGCCGCGAGCACCATGTACATGAAGATGGAGGCCAGCAACATGGCCAGCAACAAATTCCAAGTGGTTTCTTCGAGAACTTTCACCTGGCCCGAAAAAAGGTACGAATAGCCCGCCGGCAGCCCGACTTCTTTGATGGCCTGGACGGTGTGTGCAGCCGCGAGATCCAACGGATAGCCGGCAGCGACGTTGGCGTAGACGCCCACCTGAAACTCGCGGTTGTACCGCTGCAACGTGGCGGGCCCGGCTCCGCGCTGAATTGCGGCGACATTTTCCAGGCGCACTTGGCCTAATTTCGAAGAAGGAACCATCATGCGGGCGAGAACGTCGGGATTGTCGCGCTGCTCCGGCAGGAGTTGCATGGTTACCGGATATTGCTCGGAGCCTTCCTTGAAGCGCGTGATTTCGTCTTCGCCGGAATAAAAAAGCCGCACCGCATCGCCGATGTCGGTCATTCGAACGCCAATGTCCGCGGCGCGCTGGCGGTCCACTTTTACTTGTAACTCCGGCATATTGAGATTGAGGCTTGGATTGACATCGACCAGCTCCGGATATTTGGCCATACGATCGGCGGCGGCTTTGCTGATTTCAGCGAGCTTCGAGAGTTCCGGTCCGCGAATCACCGCTGAGATCGGAAAATAAATTTCTCCGCCAAGGACGGAAGGCAGGCGGACGTTGTAGGTCATGTTGTGATAGTCCGCCAGGATTCTGCGGACCTCGGTGGCCATTTGGACGTGACTGCGCTTCCGCCCGTTTCGCGGCACGAGCACAATGAAAAGATGCGCGTGGTTCGTCGGGCCATGCGTAAAGGACTGCACCAGCGCCACTTCAGGCAAGGCCACGACGCGCTCCGCGATTTCCATCGCCAGCTTCGTGGTTTTCTCCAGCGAAGTGCCTTCGGGCAGCGTATAAGAGCTGATCAACTCGGACTGGTCGTCCGCGGGGATCCAGTCGCGCCCCACCAAATGATAGAACCCGAAGGTCGAGAGAAACGTCAGCACGCAGATCACCACGATGGTGCGGCGGTGCGCCAGCGACCAGTCGAGCATTTTCAGATAAAACTGATCAACGGAATGCAGGAATCCTTCGGAATGGACTTTCCTCTCGCGGCCACCCAACTTTAACATCCGCGAACTCATCATCGGGGTCAGCGTGAAGGCCACCAGCAACGATACCATGATGGCCATGGCCATGGTCCACCCGAAGGAGTTCACGTACTTCCGCGCATACCCGGTCATGAACGCAATGGGCAGGAAAATAATCACAAGCGAGAGCGTCGTGGCCATGACCGCCAGACCAATCTCTTTGGTGGCTTCGATGGCCGCTTGAATGCGGTCTCTTCCCTTCTCTTCCATGTAGCGAAAAATGTTTTCGAGCACGATGATGGCATCGTCGATCACGATACCCACCGCCAGCGTCAGCGCCAGAAGCGTCATGTTGTTCAACGAAAAATCCATTGCGCGCATCAGCGTGAAAGTGGAAATCACGGATGCCGGAATCGCAATGGCCGCGATCAGCACGGCGCGCCAGTTGCGGATGAAGATCCACACGATGAAGCTGGCAAGAACACTGCCGAGAACCAGATGTTCGAGCAGCGAATGGACGGACGCTTTGATGAAATCAGAGATGTCGTGGACAATTTGGAGCTGAACTCCCGTGGGGAGTTGCGAACCTAGCTCCTGGACTTTCCTTCTCACTTCGTCGGCCACGCGAACGGTGTTTACGCCCGATTGGCGGAGAACTGCGATGGCCACGACGTCCTGCGGGGGCGTGTATTTTCGGAACAATGCCGACCAAGTGCGCAGCTCCTGCGCTCCGTCTTCCACCTGGGCAACGTCCCGCACACGCACCGGCGTCCCGCCGCGGGTGCCAATCACGATTTCGCCAAACTGTTCCGGTGATACAACGCGTCCGAGCGTACGTAGCCCAAGCTCCTGCGGGCCGGTGATCATGCGCCCGCCCGGCGCTTCGATATTTTCCCGCTGCAGGGCGTCGCGCACGTCCAGCACGGTAAAATTGTGCGCGGTAAGTTTCTGGGCATCGAGCAATATGCGGATCTGCCGGGCTTGTCCGCCATTCAGCTCCACGCTGCCTACGCCGTCGACGGTCTGGATCGCCCGCCGCACCTGTTTGTCGGCGATTTCCGTCAGCTCCCGGCGGCTCATTGGCCCGCTCACCAGCAAGGTGAGGATAGGGTCGGATTGCGGGTCGAGCTTGGTGATGATCGGCGGCAGCGTGTCACGCGGCAGGCGGTCGATGGCGCCGGCGACTTTCTCGCGAATATCCTGCGCCGCGCCATCAATGTCACGTTCCAGCACAAACGTGCAGGTGATGTCGGCAAAGCCCTCGAACGAGTACACATTGATTTCGTCGATTCCGCTGACCGAGGAAATGGCGTCTTCGAGCGGCAATACGACGCCGGTCACGATCTCTTCGGGAGTCGCTCCTGGCAATCTCACTTCGACGTTGACGGTGGCAGGATCAGCCTTGGGAAAAAGGTCGACGGCGAGTCCGCGGTAGGAAAACGCGCCCAGCGTTACCAGAAAAGCGATCAGCATCACCGTGAATACGGGATACTTGACGCAAGTTTCGGCGAGCTTCATCGGTATTCACGCCTGTCTTGATCGTATTTCGTAAGCCTCTTATTTCATTGCCGGGACGTCTGCAGGGCTTCCGCCGGGCTGCTCCTGGACCACAGCGCCATCGTGCAGTTCGCCGGCCACGGCAACGGCAACGCGGTCTCCGGGCTTGAGACCTTCCGCCACTTCAAACCGCCGGCCGCGTTCGTCCTCGGTTTGTCCCGCAGGACGGATTTGCCGCTCCGACACGCGATTGCCATTGAGCAGAAAAACCTTATAAACGCCGTAGCGGTAATTCACCGCATTTTCCGGCAGGAAGATGGTTTTTTCTTCCTTCTCGCTGGGAATGGAGGCTTGCACAAAGAAACCCGGCTTCAATCTCGCATCGAGGTTCACAAGCAAGGCTTCGGCCTCAAAAGTCCGCGATTCCTGCGCCACCGCAGGATTGATGCGAGAAATCCTTCCGTGAAAGGTTTCTCCCGGAAACGCTTCCACGCGCAAATCGATGGTGACGCCATCCCTGACCCATGCGGCCCAGCGTTCCGGCACGGCCAGGCGCGCGCGCAAACGATCTGTGCGCACCAGCACCATCACCGGGCTCTGCACACGGAGATACTCGCCCGGGTGAACGTCCCGCGTTTTGATGGCTCCGGGGAAAGGGGCGCGAATGGTGGAGTCGTTCAGCTTTTTCTCGGACAGCTTCTCGCTCGCTTCACTCGACACCAAAAGTGCTTTCAGGCGGTCCACTTCCTGCAGCGCAACCGTGTAGGTTGCCTTGGTGCTCTGGTAGCGGCTGGCGGCCTCGTCCAGTTGCTGCCGGGAAATCAGATTGTCGCGAAACATCTCTTGCGCGCGTCTGTATTTCTGATCTGCGTCGAACAGATCCGCCTCCGCGCGCTGTACGGAAGCGATCTTTTGGGGGTCGCTCGGCGGCGGATCACTGGGCCCGATCCCCAGTTGCGCCCGAACTTGCCGCACAATGCCGCGCTGCCGCTGCACTTCAAACTGCAATTCCTCGGGATCAAGCCGCACCAGCGGCTGTCCCTGTTTGACATTGTCGCCAACGTCGGCAAGCACTTCGGCAACACGGCCCTCTACCTCCGAACTCAGCGTGCTTTCTTCCAGCGCATAGAGCGAGCCGACCGCTTGAATCCGCCGCCGCGCCGTTTCCTCGGCGACGGTATAGAAACGCACCGGGGCGGGGTGGGACGCATCGCCTAGCACGCTGGTCGGTTGTGCCTTCGAGCAACCCGCAACCACAAAAACAGCGAACATCGCCGCCAGGGCAAAAACCATCTTGCCTCCGCGACATTCGAGCTTTGTGTTCATCCCAAAGGGCACGCGAAAGAGAACTCCCGATCTTGCCATTTTGGACGCGCCAACACGCCAATCGTTTTGGCCTGGAGCGACAGGACCACGGCGCACTCTTTTTCAAGTGAGCCCACTCCATGGGACAAGCCACGGCGTTCGCAGGACGTATGCACATCCGGCCAAGGGCAATCCCTGAATTTTAGCAAGAATACATGAAGAGTCTCTAATCCCAATTTGGGCGCGAAGCGCAGAAGCGACGAGGCCCGGCGCCCGCCTGGTTGGCTGGATTTGCGGCTCCCTGTGGTCCTGGTCACAGGGGTCCGTGTTCCGCGTCACCGCGATTTCGGCGGCTGCCGTGCAAACATTCGATAGGGAGGCCTCGAGAGATGCTGCAAACCGACAAGGACGTGCTAAAGACTTTGCACGAGGAACTCGCGTTTTTGGAGCTGGGCGGTTACCGTTCTCCACAGCAAGCGGCCTGGCGTCCGCAGTTTATCTTTGAGGATTCCCCGACCTGTTTGAACTTCAGAAATCTCGGGAAGCGTGTTCCATGCAGCGATTGCGCGTTAATGGAGTTCGTTCCCGAAGGATCCAAGCAGGAGCGGTTTCCCTGCCGTCATATTCCTTTGGACGATTCCGGCCTCACGTTGGATTTTCTGTATCGCACGGCGACGGAGGAAGAAGCGCACGCGCTGGTGGCAAACTGGTTGAAGAAGACCATCGCCGAACTCGAGCGCAAACCTGTTCCTTAGGGCTCCTCAAGCGCCGCAGAGACCGCGCGCCGCGGGCGGTCAGAATAGCAACTTAGTTCTGGGGATTTTCCTTCTTCTCTTCCAGACCGAGGTCCCCAAAGGGCCAAAGGTTGAACGCCTTGAGCTCCTCGTATTCATGCTGGGCGCGCAGCATTCGCGCGGTGCGCTCTGCCGGCCACGGCGAAGCAAACCGCTCCGGCCGGTCGGCAATCCAAAATGCCGCGAGCGCCATCAGCGTAGCATTGCGCGTGAGCACGTCCGCCTGCTGCGCTTCCAAGGCATCCGCCGCGGAGTGATGCGTGTAGCGGTAGTCGGACGTGTCCTGTAACATGTTGATCCCCGGCAGTCCGCCCATGGAAAACGGCAGCGTGTCGGTTCCCGACTCCACTTTGTCGTCGACTTGCAATTTTTGGAAGTTGGAAAGGCTGTTGACAAACGGCTGGAACAGCTCGACCAAATCATCGCGGCCGCCCAATTGAAACCCTTTCACCGGCCCTTGACCGAAGTCCAGAATCAGATCGCCAAGATGATTGGCCATTTCCGCTTTGTGCTCTTTGACATACGCGAACGAGCCATCGAGTCCTTGCTCCTCGCCCGTAAACAGAACGAAACGGATCGTGCGCCGCGGGCGCTGCCCGGAACGCATGATGGCTTCCGCGGCACCGAGGGTGGTCGCGATTCCCGAGCCGTTGTCTGTTGTTCCCTCGGCCAGATCCCACGAATCGAGATGCCCGCCGACGACAAAAACCTGTTCCGGATGCTCGCGCCCGCGAATCTCGCCGATCACGTTAGCGGTCTGGACGGGACCGTTGGTAAACGTGTTCTGCACGTTGAACCGCACGTGCGGCGTAATGCCGCGATCCAGAAAACGCTCCAACAGTCCCTGATCTTCCGCGGTCATCGACACAACCGGAACCGCAAAGTCCGCATTGAAGCCAAGAATCCCTGTGTGCGTCAGGTTCATGCCTGAGGATTTTCCCCCGCCTTGCCCGCCGATGACCGCGAGCACTCTCGCCGTTCCCGCGGCTTTGAGAAAATCGCCGAACAGCGCGAAGAGATTCATTTCATTTTGCGGGGGCTGCCCTTTTGCGGTGACCAGAGCAATCTTCCCTTTCAGGCGAGAGACATTCTTGAGCTCGTTTTCGATGTCGAACATATTTACTCTAACCACGTCGCCTTCGGCTCCTCCGGCCGGCGTCGAACCCGTCCATCCCATGGCATCGATCTGCAGCCTGTGATGCACGGGGGCAAGAATCTCGCCTTCGGCGGTGCCGCGCGTCCAGCCACGCCAGATGGTGTATTGCTCAGTGTGCACATTTTCCAGGCCGAGGGATTTCATTTTCGCCACGCCCCATTCTTCCGCTTGGCGGTCCGCCGGAGTGCCTGTCACGCGGCCGCCGATGTCGTCACTCAATTCCGTTAGGAAGCCGAAGGCGTGCGAATTGAGCAGGCCCTCGCCGGCAATGCGCACAAGCGCCGGCTTCGTACCATCTTCGTCCGGGCCTTTTGGCGCCGTTCGATTTTCCGCGCGGAGCGGCAACCCCAACAGGCTCAAACTCGCCGCCAGCAACCCCACCAGAATACGTTGCATCCGTTCTCTCCTCGCGCCTTCGGCGCCCATTCAGACTACCATGCACTGGAGACGCAGCCACGGCCAGATTGTTTCTCGGTGAATCGCGAGCTTCCTGCCGAGCGGCCTTGTTCTCCCCGCAACTCCCATTCAGTGACGGCTTTACCGGCGCCGCACCTCCCTCTACACTGCTTTCGAGATGAAAACCCTCTCTGGATTCCGTGTCTGTGTTCTGTACTCGCTGACAGGAAGCCTTTTGTTCGGCGTCGGAAGCCTGGATCTGTTCGCGCAACAAACACCTCCGAAACCGGCTGGCGAGCCATCCGGCCAACACGCAGAAAAAACAGACAGATCGGAAAAAGCGGCGAATCCCGCGCAAATCGAACTGCTGGAAACCAAAGTTCGTTTCGAAACGAACGGCGACAGCCGCAGGGAAGTTCACGCGCTGGTGAAAATCCATAGCGAACTCGGCGTTCGCCAATTTGCGCAGCTCAACTTTGATTTCAACCGCTCTTTCGAATCGATCGACATCCCTCTGGTTCGCATTACCCACGCGAACGGCGGCACCGCAGACATTTTGCCAAGCGCGATCACCGACCGACCCAATCCGGTGGTAGTAAACGCTCCCGGGTATCAGGACGTGCGCGTCAAATCAGTGCGCATGCTGGGCCTCCAGCCCGGTGACACGCTCGAATACCGCGTTATCCGGACCGTCTCGCATCACCCGCTAGCGCCCGACTTCTGGTTAGACCACGCCTTCGACCGCACCGGCGTCGTTTCCCACGAAATCTTCGAACTCGACTTTCCCTCCTTGCCGAACCGGCAAATTCAAATCAATCCTGAGACTCCTCCCGATGCATCTCCCACCCGCGAAGGCGAAAAGGCCGAACGAGTTGTTTACCGCTGGACCAGGAAGCAGACACCCGGGGCTGAATCTGGCAAAGAGACAGCCAAATCGGCGCCGGACATTTCTTTGACCACCTTTTCGTCCTGGAATCAGCTGGCGAACCGGCTGGCTGCCTTGTTGATACCTTCCGAACAAGCGTCACGCCGGCTTTACGACCGAGCCATGTCAATTACATCCAGACAGGCCAGCGCCGACCAGAAGATGTCGGACTTCTACGACTTCGTCTCGAAGAAGATCCATATGGTTGATCTGCCACTTGGCTCCACGGGGTTTCGCCCTCGCAAACCTGCCGATATCCTTACCAGCGCCTACGCTACCGGGGAAGATAAGTTTGTACTCTTGGCTGCCCTGGCAAACAATTTTTTCGGGCCGGCGCGCATGGGCTTGGCTTCCAGTTTGGGAGCGGTGAGCGCAAAGGACCTTCCTTCGCCGGCGAAGTTCGATCACCTCCTTACCATGTCGGGCTACCGCTCCGCGAGTTTCTGGATGGATCTGAACATCGAGGTTGCGCCCTTTCTCATGATTCCCTCGCAATTCCGCGACAAGCCCGTTTTTGTAGCAGGGCCAGCGGCAGGGAGCCACTGGGATACGGTTGTCGCATCATTTCCCTTTCCCGCCACGCAGAACGTGCTTGTGGATGCCGCGCTTGCCGCGCAAGGCGGGCTCACCGCCAAGGTTCATTACTCCATGCGCGGGGACAACGAGTTGGTGTTGCGTTTGGCGTTCCACCACTCACCGAGAGACAAATGGAAGGAGCTGGCGCAGCTGCTCTCGCTCACGGACGGCTTTCGTGGGCAAGTGGTCAGCGTCAACGCGTCGGACCCCTACGCCACCAAAGAGCCTTTCACCGTCGAGTACGAGTTGAATCAGACGAAATTCGTGGATTGGTCGAAGAAGATGGTGAGCATTCCCGCGCTGCTCCCGCAACTGGGGCTTCCCGATCCGCCTGCCAAGTCGGCATCGGGCGCGGCAAGTGCCGCTATCGAGCTTGGCACGCCGCTCGAAGTGCAAACGCGCGTGGTCCTGCATCTTCCTCCCGGCACCAAGGTTAGTACTCCGGCCGGCACATCGGTCGAGCGCGACTATGCTTCGTATTCCTCGCAATATTCTGCGAACGGTTCTACGATTACCGCATCGCGCCACATCAAATTTATCTTGAAAGAAGTACCGGCGGATCGCGCGGCGGACTACAGCGTCTTCCTCCGTGCGGTCCAGAGCGACGAAGCCCAGGACTTCACGCTCGAACGGCCCGACAGCGCTGGGACAAAAACAAATTCGGCGGCGCCAAACAACACAGCGCCGTCGAAAACAGTTCCACCGAAACCATGAAGCTTACTTAATCTCCAGAATTTCTTTTTCCTTGGCGCCGGAGAGGTCCTCGATTTTCTTGGTTTCCGCGTGTGTGAACTTTTCCATCTCTTCAAGGGCCCGCTTTTGTTCGTCCTGGCTGATTTTCTTGTCCTTCTCGAGCTTGTCGATGGCTTCTTTGATGTCCCGGCGGATGTTGCGGACAGCCGTGCGGTGATTTTCCAGGATTTTATGCAGATGTTTGACGAGTTCCTTGCGGCGCTCTTCGGTCGGGGCAGGCATGGGTACGCGCACCACCTTTCCATCGTTCGTGGGATTCAGCCCGAGATCGGAAGCGCGAATCGCCTTGTCAATCAGCGGCACCACGCTGGGGTCCCAGGGCGCAATCACCAGCAATGTCGCCTCGGGGACAGTCACCGTGCCCAGTTGGTTCACCGGCATTGGCGTGCCGTGATAGTCCACGCGGATGGCGTCCAGGATGGCCGCGTTCGCGCGTCCGGTGCGCAGCGTGGCGAGCTCCTTGCGAAAATCCTCGACGGCTTTTTCCATGCGCGTCCTGGCCGCCGCCATCGCGTCTTTGGTTGTTGCAATCGTCGTCATTTTTCAAGTCCTCTTCGGCACTCGGTTCTTAGTAGAATTCTAGAAGAGAAAGACTTTGCCGGCTTCTTCGTTCTGGAGCACCTCATCCGCCCCGGCCGTTGGTGCCGTCCGGGATGGTTTCCTATATTAAACTGACCCCTGACGACTGATAACGGAAAACTGTTTAGGCCGGGGTAACCTTCGATCCTACGCGCTCGCCTAAAACGACTCTTTTGATGTTGCCAGGCCGATTCATATTGAAGACCACGATGGGCATGCCGTTGTCCATGCACAGCGAAATCGCGGTCGCATCCATCACTTTCAGGTTCTGGCTCAGCACCTCGCGGTAGGAGATCGCGGCAAAAAATCGCGCGTCGGGAACCTGCTCGGGATCCGCATCATAAACGCCCTCGACCCGCGTGGCCTTGAGGATCGCCTCGGCTTTGATTTCCATGGCGCGCAGCGCCGCCGCAGTGTCGGTTGAAAAGTACGGGTTCCCCGTTCCCGCGGCAAAAATGACCACGCGGCCTTTTTCCAAGTGACGGATAGCGCGCCGGCGGATGAACGGCTCACAAACCTCTTTCATTTCGATGGCGCTCAGCACGCGGGTGAACACACCCTCTTTTTCAAGGGCATCCTGCAAGGCCATGGCATTGATGACCGTTGCCAGCATGCCCATGTAATCGCCGGTGGCGCGGTCGATCTCGAAACCTTTTTGGCGCGCGCCGCGGAAGATGTTTCCGCCGCCGACCATGATGGCCGTTTCCACTCCCAGCGCATGAACTTCCTTCAGTTCACGCGCGATGGAGAGAATCGTTTCGCCGTGAATGCCGAATCCGTGCGGCCCCTGGAACGCTTCGCCGGAAAGCTTCAGTAGGATGCGGCGGTATGCCGGCTTGTACTTCTTCGCAATTCGAGCAATGCCATTCTTCTTCGAGGCCATGAGTCTCCGATTTTGCGGCTTTAAATCCACGGAATTGTAACAAACTATGCCTGGCCCCGCACTTTCGCCGGCTGCAGGGCGGTGTCACAACTTGCATTTGGCAGGGGCCTATTTCAGGCCTAAGGCAGTGGGATGCTTCGGTTCATAGAGGCCCACTTGGCCGCCCCCGGGAAGCGGTATCTTCGTGATGGAACCCCACCGCGCTTGCTCGACCGTGGAGCACCTAACATTTTTCTTCGCAAGGGAAGCGATTTCGGCCTTTAGGTCCTGGCACATGAGGTAGAGCTCATGAGCACCATTCTCGTCCGACGGGTGGAAGGCAGCTTCTGCCAGGGGCAGGGCGAAGACCAGCCAGCCATGACCGGCGTCCACGGACTGGAATCCCAGCACGTCTCGAAAAAAGGCGCGGTCCGCCCCGGCGTTCTTGCTGTAGATGACCACATGGGCGCCAGAAATCATTGGTTCCTCCTAAGCATGCCGGGAACTCCGCGCAAGCTGCGTATTCGTGAAATCCATCTCGCAGAACCGCGGGAGGTCAAATGTGGACACTACCACAGTCCGGCAGGCAACAGAGCAGAGCCCCGATTGCGCCGGGGCGTTCTAGTCGGGCTTCCTTCAAATTGTGGCTCTTAAGATTTTGCCGGTGCCGCTTCCGGACTTGCCGACGGGCCGCCACTCACTTCACCAACTTTGAAACGCACGAAGCGCCGGACGGAAATGCTTTCGCCGAGCTTGGCGATCGCCTGAGCGATCATCTCGCCGATTGTCACGCTCTCGTCCTTGATGTAGTGCTGTTCGTAGAGGCAATTCTCCTCGTAGAACTTCTCCATTTTGCCCGTGACGATTTTCTCGACGACTTGCTCAGGCTTGCCGGAAGCCAGCGCCTGCGCCCGATAGATTTCGCGCTCCTTCTCGAGCATGTCCGGGGTGACTTCCTCGCGCCGCACATAGCGCGGATCGAGCGCGGCGATGTGCATGGCGATGTCGTGCGAAAGCTGCTGAAATGCTTCCGTGCGCGCCACGAAGTCCGACTCGCAGTTCAGCTCCACGATCACGCCGATCTTTCCGCCAGCGTGGATGTAGCTGCCCACCAGGCCTTCGCTGGCTTCGCGCGTAGCTTTCTTGGCTGCAGCTGCCTGGCCCTTCTTGCGCAGAACGCTGATGGCTTTTTCGATGTCGCCATTGGCTTCGACGAGCGCGGCGCGGCAATCACTGAAGCCCGCGTTGGTCCGTTCCCGCAATTCCTTGACGAGTTGGGCTGGAATTTGCACGGCAGGTTGTTGTGTACTCATTCTTTTTTCCCTTGTTCTCTAAAGTCTTGTTGCCTGCACTTCTTGCAGAACGGCCCGCCCCGAGCCGTTCGGGGCGGGCCACTAGAATTTCCCACCCACGCAGTTCTTTAACGCTCTTCTTCGTCCGGAGGCACCGTAGTTTCCGCGCCTTCCACTTGTGCTTCCGCGCCCTCCACGAAGTCGCCTTCCTGCTTTTCGTACTGTTCGTATGCGCTGGTGTCCACGTACTCGACACCGTCGACCAACGCCTGATCTGCCGCGGACTTCTGCTCCGCCACCTGCGATTGCTGGTAGGCGTGGCGCCCTTCCGCCACGGAATCCGCGATTTTTGTGGTGAAGAGCCGGATGGCGCGCAGCGCGTCGTCATTTCCGGGAATGATCCAGTCCACCACGTCCGGGTCGCAATTCGTGTCCACAACGGAAACCACCGGAACGCCCATGCGGCGCGCTTCCTTCACGGCAATCTCCTCGGCGTTCGAGTCGATGACGAACATGGCGTCCGGCAACTGCGCCATGTTCTCAATGCCTTCCAAATTCTGGTGGAGATGCTTCATCTCACGGTCCAGCCGGGCGCGTTCTTTCTTCGAGAGCTGCTCCATGCGCCCGTCTTCCGTCATGGCTTTCAGCAGCTTGAGGCGCTTGATGGATTTCTGCAGCGTGGCCCAGTTGGTCAGCGTCCCGCCCAGCCAGCGGTGGTTCACGTAAAACGCGCCGCAGCGCTTCGCCTCTTCGGCAACAGCTTCCTGGGCCTGGCGCTTTGTGCCTACAAATAAAATGTTTCTGCCTTGTGCGGACATATCACTCACGAAGCGACTGGCTTCGCGAAACATTTTAAGGGTTTTCTGAAGGTCGATAATGTGGATGCCGTTGCGTTCCCCGAAAATATATTCCTTCATTTTCGGATTCCAGCGGCGCGTCTGGTGACCGAAGTGAACCCCGGCCTCCAGTAGTTCTTTCATCGTAATTTCTACTGCCAAGTTCCCTCCTAATAGGATAGCTGCTTTTCGCGACGGCGTTGTCGCAGCGGCTCTACACCGCCCTTCCAGCGCCGCCTTCGCAGCAGCCTCTTGCCGGCAGCTTGCCGGCCATGATCTCAGGCAAATGACCCGCGTCATCTCCCTGGAACTTGTTCCTGACCGGGGCCTGGCTCTTCGCCCGCGACTGATCACCAAGCGCCGTTTAACGCTTGGTGAACTGGAATCTCTTTCTTGCGCCTTTTTGCCCGTACTTCTTGCGTTCCTTCATTCGGGAATCGCGCGTCAAAAATCCGTTCTTCCGCAGGGACGCGCGCAGTTCTGGATTGAATCGCGCAATCGCCCGCGACAACCCCATGCGCACAGCGCCAGCTTGCCCGCCCACGCCGCCGCCACCTGCGGTTACCAACACGTCCACCTGGTCGGCCAGGTTAGTGAACTTCAGCGGCTCGGTCGCTTCATGCTTCCAAGCATGATTCGGAAAATATTGCTCCACGGAACGGTCGTTGACGGTGAACTTCCCCGAACCCGCGCGAAGGAACACGCGTGCAATGGCCTCCTTGCGCCGCCCTGTTCCCAGAAACCATGTTTGCGTGCCCGCGAGGGGCGTACCTGCTGTACTCAACGTTCCTCCTGACTCTCAAAAAACGTGGCCCGGCCTGCTGGATGCTTCAGGCAGGTGGCGCCGCTAAACCGGCACCTGACCTAGCGGCTGGCTCCAGACACCCCACTCTTCGGCGTGCTCCACGCCTAGCTGATTCCCAGCGAAGGCCTGCATCGGACCAACGTAGATAGGAACAGCAATGTGCGGAAAACAACGAATCTCGTTTACAGCTACAGGGCAACCGCCTGCGGCTTTTGCCCGGCGTGCCGCGCCAAGCCCGTGGCATCGCGGTACACGCGCAATTTCTTCGCCCGACGCGCCTGCAGCTTATTCTTCGGGAGCATCCCGAGAATTGCCTCACGCACCACCCATTCGGGCCGGCTCTCGCGCACGCGCTTTACCGGCACGGTTTTCAGTCCGCCGGGGTATCCGCTGTGCGTGTGATAAACCTTCTGCTCTATCTTGTTCCCCGTCAGCCGGATTTTATCCGCGTTGATCACGACCACATGGTCGCCGGAATCGAGATACGGGGTAAAAGTCGGCTTATCCTTGCCGATCAAAATCCGCGCCACTCTCGTGGCCAGCCGCCCCAGCACGGCGTTTGTGGCGTCCACGACGTACCAATTCGCGCCCGTTTTCAGGGCTTCCGCCTCGGCTCCCTTGGCTACATACGTCCTCATCGCACTCAGTCACACCTTTCCCTATAGAGACAAACGTTAATTCTAGAGTAGCCTTTGTCCAGTGTCAACGCGATTATCGGGATTATCGGCGCCGTTTTACAATGAGCGTGCGAATCAGATTGGCAGGAAAGGCTGGGACCATCGAGGTTTTAGAGCAGGTTACACGTTTCACTCGTTTCTTAGGCAAATCCAGCCGATGACCGCGGACCTTCATCCGCAATGAGCGGGCGTTCCCATCCAATTTTCTTCCAGCTCGCCAACGTAAACAGTAAATGCCTCGACTCCCCGCAATTCTTTTCCTCCTGAGACTTTCCATCGCAGCAGCGTAGGTTCGCGTGTAGATGCGGAATAGGTAATTCCGTTCGATGTAATCGGAGTCCCCGGTTTAGGGGGCAGGTGGCATCGCTTCGGCAGAGAGGACGGATATGGCTTGAATTTGGTATATATTCGGGCGCGGCTTGGCGCCCAGTGAACATTCCGCAGCAATCAGCAAGATGTTTAGGGGGAGCAGAGAGGTTATGAGGGGACGCTTTATGAATCAAATTCGGCTGGCGGTTGCGCTTACAGCAGGGATGACAATGACTGCGTTTATGGGCTCAGCCCAAAACGCCCCAAGTGGAGGTCTTCACAAGGTACTGAAGACGGCCAAGGCCGCCGGCGAAGGCGGTTATGACTACATTTTCGCCGACTCGGAAGCGCGCCGTCTGTATGTCCCGCGCGGTGGCCCGGCTGGGCGACTGACGGTCTTCGACTTGGATACTCTGGAACCGGCCGGCACGATTCCGGATGTCCGCGCCGGGGGCGCTACGGTCGATCCCAAGTCGCACCATGGATTTTCCACCACCAAGCCTATCACTATGTGGGACGCAACCACGTTGAAGGTCATCAAGACGATTGACGTGGGCGGCCGCCCTGATGGGATCCTGTGCGATCCCTACAACGCACGTATATGGGTCTTGAGTCACCAGCCACCGCATGCCACGGTGATTGACGCCGCGGAGGGCACCGTGGTGAAGACGCTGGACTTGGGGGGCGCGCCCGAACAAGCGGTAAGCGACGGCAAAGGCACGATCTACGTCAACATCGCCGACAAGGCCACGATCGCGGTGCTGGACACGAAGAACTTGACGGTTACGGCGCACTACGACATGAGCTCGAAGGGCACCGGCGGAAGCGGGCTGGCGTTTGACGCGAAGAATCACATCCTTTTTGCTTACTACCGCCAGCCTTCGCCTGTAGCCGTGATGGTGAACGCCGACAACGGCAACATTATTGCCACGCTTCCGACCGGCATGGGCGTGGATACGGTGGCGTTCAATCCCGCCACGATGGAAGCCATCAGTGCGGAATATGCCGGCACGATGACGTTCATCAAGGAAAATAGTCCCACGAGCTTCACGGTAGAGCAGACGCTTCCGACGATGGCTGGCGCGAAGACGCTGGCGCTCGACACCAAGACAAATCACCTGTTAACCATGGCGGCCGAATTCGGTCCGCCTCCGCCCGACGCTTCCCCCGGACCGGCAGGGCGCCCGGCGCGCGGTCCGATGATCGAAGGTTCGTTCTCCATATTGATGGTGGGCAAGTAGGAGTCCTGAGGGAGGAAACGTGGCTAGATTCAGCGCATTTTTTCTTTCTTGCTTGGTATTGGCGGCGCTGCCAGTGACCGCGCAGGCTCCGGGCGTCACCGAAGTTTATGCCCAGATTCGCGCGGAAGAGACGAACCACTCCAAGATCATGTGGATCATTCACGAACTGGCGGACGTGTACGGGCCGCGCTTGACGGGTTCACCCAATCTGAAGGCGGCAGACGATTGGGCCGTGAAGACCATGGCTTCCTGGGGACTCGTGAACACGCACCTCGAGCCGTGGACCTTTCAGCCGCCGAGCGCCGCGACCCCGGTGCCCGGCTGGGAAAACATGGAATTGGTCGCGGAGACGGTCGCGCCGTTTCATGGACAACTGATGGTTAAGCCGCTCGCGTGGACGCCGAGCACCAAGGGCGTCGTGACCGCGAAAGTCGTGTTGCTCGATCCGCCGGGGCTGGCGCCACAGAGAGCGGGCGGGTTCAACTTTTTCGCAGGCCCGCCACCTCCGCCGGAGCCGAAGTGGGCTGCGCCGCCGATGGCAACGGCGGAGAAAGCTGAAGAGCCCAAGCAGCCGACGCAAGCGGAGCTCGATGCCTATTTGAATTCCGTGAAAGACAAAATGCACGGCGCGATTGTGTTTGTGGGAAAGCACGTGGAAGTGCCGGAAGAGATGAATCCAGCGCCGATGCGGCGGTCCGAGGACGAATGGAAGTCACGATTCGGTCCCCACGCCAAGCCCTTTCGCTTTCCCGAGCAGCCGAAACTGCCGGAGGGACAGTTGACCCGGCAGGAAGTTTCCAGGCAAGTGGATCAATTCTTGGTCGATAACGGCGCGCTGGTCCGTGTGAATGATGCTGGCCGCGCGCACGGCATCATCATCGCGCAGCAGAACGGAACGTATGACTGGACACGAGCGGTGCCGACGCTGGTGATGCGCAATGAAGATTACGGACGCATTACGCGCATCATGGCCGACGGCACGCCGGTGACGCTAATGATCAGCATTCAAAACAAAGAGTATCCGGAAGGGACGACGGCCTATAACGCGATCGGAGAAATTCCCGGCACCGACAAAAGGGATGAGATCGTGATACTCGGCGGCCATTACGACTCGTGGCATGACGCGACCGGCGCAACCGACAATGGCACAGGTTCGTCGATGATGCTGGAGGCGGCGCGGATTCTCGCCTCCCTCCACGTGAAGCCGCGGCGCACGATTCGTGTTGCGCTTTGGAGCGGCGAGGAAGAAGGCTTGCTCGGTTCGCTCGCTTACGTAGAGCAGCATTTCGGAAGTTTTGAAAACCAGAAACCGGAATACGCGAAGCTGGACACGTACTTCAACATTGATTCGGGCACCGGAAAACCGAGGGGTGCGAGCGTGTTTGGGCCGGCGGGCGCGGCGGACATGGTGCGCGAGGCGCTGATGCCGTTTGCGGATTGGGGCTTCATGGGCGCTGTCGCCACCGACAGCCGCCGAACCGGCGGGACCGACAGCACGTCGTTCAACAACGCGGGCTTGCCGGGAATCGGATTGGCGCAGGACGCGTTTGACTATGGATCGTTCACCCATCACACCAACCTCGACACTTACGAGCGGATCTATGAAGAGGACGTGCGAGAAGCCGCAGTCGAAATTGCGTCGGCGGTTTATGCGATCGCCATGGCGGACCAGATGGTGCCGCGCTTTGCAAACTCGGAAATGCCGAAACCAGTGCCCGAACCGGGGCCCGGCTCGCTCGCGACGAAAGTACGGCATGTTCCGGCGAACTGAGCCAGGAGCCAAAACCGGGAAATGACTGCCTGGAGATGGCAGGCCAGCTGCCATTCTGGCCCGGTTCTTTCTTGAAGTATAATGCGCTCATGGCAAACCCCAATCCGCTTGCGGGCGTCGTTCCTCAGGTCGTCCATCCCGTAAACGACGGCGAAACCACGGTTACCGAACCGATCGAGAAAATCGAGGGCGAAGTCGCGCTCGATACCTACGTCAAGGCGCAGACCTCCGCGCCGGAGGTCGTCAAGCGGATCACGGAATTGGAGAACTGCCTGTGGCGCCTGGCTGACGGCGTTTTGCATTCAAGCAGCATAGGCAGGCATCCCGAATTACGCGCTGCCGCCGAAGAGGCAAAACTGGTTCTTAAGAATCGGCTCGAGCTGGATGAAAGCAAACATCGGTTCCCGAGCGAATTGGGAAGAATTGAACAGTAGCAGCGTCGTCCCTCGGGTTGGCCGGTTTATCGGACAATCTTGACAGGCCATCGCGTGTCCCAACAACACCACCAGCTATCCCGCTGGACCTAGCGGCCGAGCATAATGCCGCTCCCCTCGGAATGTAGTACGTCAGCCAGAGAAGCCCGGAGTGCCCGCCCCCCGTCGCCGGCAACGCGGACTGCCAGAGCCATCGGATTCCCATCGGATTCATGCCTCACCGACGCTCGCAAGGAAACCCAAGTGAAATTAGGAAGGAACGTGAGTTTCCCTAACCGGTGCGTCTCGTTCCTGGGGACTCCGACGTACCGCACCAGCCCGCTGCCCACGGCTACGACGGCCCAGCAATAGGCCTCCGCTCCCGCGGCAACCAGGAGCCCCCGCCACAACCAATGCGCGGGCCGGCCCCTAACGACCGCTGCCCAGTCGCCAAAATCGGTGACGCCGGAAAAGAAGAAATAGCCGGTGCCATCGAAGAGGTTGAACGGAAGATTCGTCAGCAGAAAAAGGCGCACTCCAACCGATGCACTTCTCGCGCTTCTTAATGCCATCCAAAAAACAAAAGCGGCCAACAGGTTCGCGAGCGTTCCCCCGCAGCCACAAGCCGTGAGTCGAAGTCGCTGGAGCACGCAACGGTCGACAACCCACCCGAACCTTTGGCCCGCACCGAGGCCGGATCCGCCGTGGCCATGTCTCCTCCCGGCGATACTAAGGTTGGGCGAAGACGGGGGCTTGGCGGCGCCACCATTCCTGACCCGTGGCGGGCAGGGTGTAAACGGGGTCGTAATACTCGTAGAGGCGCTCGAACGCTTGCGGATCGTCGGCCTCAATGCCGGTACGATAATTCTTGGTCCAGTAGGAGATGCCTTTTTCGCGGTCGTAGTCTTTCACTTGATGAACCCAACGCTTGCCGACAAAGGGCACATCGCAAATCATCCGCGGCGTGGCAAAGCCGGGCAAGTACCCCATGATGTCGTGCTGCAACTGCTGGGCTTCCCGGATGGACAAACGCCAGTGCTCGGAATTGGGAATCATGTCGCACATGTAGAAGTAGTACGGCATGATTTTGGCGCGATCGAGCAGCGTGAAGCAGAGTTCGAGCAAATCTTTGGCGTTGGTGTTTACGCCGCGCAGCAGCACGCCCTGGTTGCGAACGTCGCGGAAGCCAAGTTCTAAAATTCTCTTTGCCACTTTTGCCACCAGCGGCGTAATCTGGCGCGCGTTGTTCACGTGCGTGTGCAGCGCCAAATCTACATCGCGTTCGCGCGCTTTTTTCGCCAGGCGTTCGAATCCCTTCAGAACTTCGTCCTGCAGGAAGTGTTGCGGAATGCCCATCAGCCCTTTGGCGGCTAGGCGAATGTCCTTGATCGTCGGGATATCCAGGAGAGCGGAGACGAACGGTTCGAGCTGCGCGATGGGCATATTGGCAATGTCGCCGCCGGAAACGACCACGTCGCGAACGGAAGGCGTCTTGCGCAGATAGTCGAGCATCTGTTCGTAGCGGTCTTTCTGCGAGAGCTGGAAGCGCAGCTTGACGACTTGCGGCACGTCGTTGCCGACGAGGTCCATGCGTGTGCAGTGGCCGCAGTATTGCGGACAGGTAGAAAGCATTTCCGCCAGGACTTTCGTTGGATAGCGATGCGTCAGCCCTTCGACAGCCCACATGTCGGATTCGTGCAAGCTGTCGCGGCTGGATTTGGGATGGCTCGGCCAATCGGGATTGCGATCGTCAAACGCAGGAAGCATGTATCGGCGGACGGGATCATTCCACAAGTCTTTCTCGTCCATGGTATTGAGCATCTGTGGAGGGAGCAGGATGGACATGGTGGCGCGCTCTCGGGTGTCGCGCTCCATGCTTTCGAGCAGGCTCAACGGCAGCAGCGGGCCGAAAACAAGTTGCAATTCTTTCAGGTTCTTTACCGTGTGGCGGCGTTGCCATAGAGCCGTTTCCCATTCCGCGGTGGTGACGTCTTTATAGCCGGGCAATCGGCGCCAGTCGGGCTCGACAAATTCTCTAGTCAATGGATATTTGAACGGCTGCTCGCCGGTGTGCACTCTTCCGGCGGGCTTCCAGACGGGCCGGGTTGTCTTGACATCGCTCATTCTCGTTGAACCGGGCTCACCGACCTTGCGTTTCTTGACCGGATTGCACAAGTCTAAGGAAAGCGTCGTGTGCAAAGCAGCCTTTTCGGAAAAGTGCGGGGAAAAATTCCGTCTCTTTCAAGCATACGATGAATTGAGAAATAAGAAAACAGCACGGGCGCGCTCACCGGCGCGCCCGTCTCTAGCTTCAACCTGTTTTCCCTTTCAGAGCGGCTTCACTTCCACATGCACTTTCTTCACTACTTCTGCCTTCGGCAGCGTGAGTTCAAGCACGCCGTTCTTCAAGATGGCCTTGACCTCTTCCGGACGAATCTCGACCGGGAACTTCACCGTGCGATAGATCTGGTTGAGCTTCTCTTTGTAAACGGGCCCTTCCTTCTTCTCTTCTTTGAACTCCTTCTTGCCCGTGATGACAAGCCGCCAGGGCTCCACGTTGACGTCCAGCTCCTTCTCGGTGAAGCCGGGGACTTCGGCGCGAACGACGAGCGCTACCTCGGTCTCATAGAGTTTCAGGTTGACCGGGCGGAACACCTCCGGCTCCGTCTTGAAGAAGCTCTCCAGGTCGCGGGTGAAGAACCGCGGTGCGGCGCCGAGCAGTTCGAACGGACGACGCGCGATGAGGTCAAAAAAATCCGGCATCGGCGTGGAAAACTCCTCGAACTCCTCGAAGGGCGCCGGGAGTGGCTTCATGGTCCTCTCAATGATTGACTCTTTCATAAGAATCCTCCGCTTGGGGGATCCTCGTTACGAGGAAAAAGTGTACCGGTCACGCTGGCTGGTGATGGAACGCACCTTAATGCGCTTTGCTTGCCGCGAGACAACTCTGCTGCCTGGTCACACTGCTCTCCTTTTTCGGAATCCCCAGGGAACCTTGCAAGCAAGCGCACGACCAGCAACGAACGCCGCTTGCCAGAGTCTAACTCGTTTGCGCTCTAGCGGACATTTGGCGCGGCGACAATCGCTTGCGCGAATTTCCGCTGCGCGTTTGGGACAATTCGCGCAGAAAATTCAACACGGCGTTTCCCGTAAGCGCCGTTTCAAGCCGCGCCAACCGGATTCTTTCGAGTCGGCACCACTTGAACAGGCAATCCTGTGACCGGCATCACCGAGCCCGGACAAGCACTCGGCATGCTCTCAAGAATACCGAATACCATGATATTTTTGTGCATCGGCCAACGTAAAATGAAAGGAAGACAACGGACAGGTCCAAATCTCATAAATGCGTACTGCTCACCTTTTTCGAAGCACCGTCTTGCTGTGCGCCGCGCTCCTTAGCGCGGGTCTCGCGCTCGCCGAAGACATCCAAAGCATTCATCCCACCGGCTATGTGACGGACCTTGCGGGGGTGATCGGCGCGCAAAAGAAAGCTGCCCTGCAAGCTCTGGGCACGGAACTTGAGCAGAAAACCGGGGCGCAGATGGCTATCGTGACGGTCCGCTCGCTGGATGGAGAAAGCGTCGACTCTTACGCCGTGGACCTTTATAAGCAGCTGGGAGTCGGAAGCAAAAAAGACAATCGCGGCGTTCTTTTGCTGCTGGCGCCCAATGACCGCAAGTACCGCATCGAAGTCGGCTACGGCCTCGAACCGGTCATTAATGATGCGCGCGCAGGCGACGCGGGCCGCGCTATGGTCCCGTTTCTGCGGCAGGGCGATTACGGCGACGCGGTGGAAACGGCGGCGTGGCAATTGGCAAAATACATCGCCGATGATTCGAACGTCACCCTAAGCGGCGAGCCGCCGGTGCGGCGGATCCGTCACAGAAACAACGGCGGTGGCAGTGGGATTTTCTGGCTTTTCGTTGGGTTGATTATCCTATTTTCGTTTCTCGGACGCGCCTCCGGAGGACGCGGACTCCGGGGCGGCGGGTCGGGGGGAAGCGGCCTGTTGTGGTTCTTGCTCGGGATGATGGCCAACTCCGGCCGGGGATCGCGAGGCAGTTGGGGTGGCGGCTCGGGCGGGGGTGGGTTCGGCGGCGGATCCGGTGGCTGGGGCGGAGGGGGATTTGGCGGGTTTGGCGGCGGGAGCAGCGGGGGCGGGGGAGCGTCAGGAGGCTGGTAAAACCGGGCCCGGGCTTGAGGAACGAGGCGAAAATGCTTTCCACGGATACAAAACTGACAGAACTCGTGAAGCGGTTAAAGGAATTTGCGGCCAGCAACCTGGAGTGCGTCATTTTGTTCGGCTCGGCGGCACGCGGGGATTTTCGCGGAGGGCACTCCGATCTTAACGTCGTGTGCATTTTGCGCTCCCTGACTGTGGAAGAGCTTGGGCGGCTGGCAGGCGCGGTGAAATGGTGGTGCGTCGAACAGAAAGAACCGGCACCGCTCTTTTTCACACACGAGGAATTGCGGCAAGCCGCGGACGTTTTCGCGATCGAGATTCTGGACATGAAGCAGGGGCGCCGCGTGTTGTACGGCGAGGACGTGGTTGCCAAGATCGAAGTGCCCACGAATTTGCATCGGCTGCAGATTGAACGTGACCTGCGGACGATTTTGTTGAAGCTCCGGCAGCATTATTTGCGCGCGCCGGGACATGTCAGCGAGTTAGCGCCGGTGCTGCGAAAATCCTTTTCGAGCGTGTTGACGCTGCTGCGCCACACGGTGATGGCGTTTGGAGAAACGCCGCCGGTCGACGCGCACGAAATCGTCGCGCGGGCTGCGGCGTTGACCGATACTGACGCATCGGCTTTCGACGCACTTTTGCAACTGCGGGAAAGCGGCGAATTTCACGGAGATATTGTTCCGGCGTATGGTGCGTACCTAAGAGCGCTGGAAAAAGTGTTGCACGCGTTGGACCATCATTTTCCCAAGCGAGAATGGCAGCGCGTCAAGAAAACAAGCAGCTGAAATCGAAAGGCCGAGGTGGATATGAAGAGCGTTCTGATTGTTCTGGTCGTTTTAGTAGTCATCGCGCTGATTTTGGGAAGCTCGTTCATCAGTCGAAGAAACCAAATGGCCATCAAGAAGGAGGCCGTGAACGCCGCGTGGTCGCAGGTGGACGTGGTGCTGCAGCGGAGGGCCGACCTGATTCCCAACCTGGTGGAGACCGTAAAGGGAATGGCCGTGCAGGAGCAGATTGTCTTTGGTGATATCGCCAAGGCACGTTCCGCACTGTTGAGTGCCCACACCCCGGCGGAGAAGATTGTCGCAAACGGGCAACTGGATAATGCGCTGGGAAGGCTGCTTTTGGTCGTGGAAAATTATCCGCAACTGAAGTCCAACGAGAACTTCCTTCGCTTGCAAGACGAGCTGGCCGGAACGGAAAATCGCATCGCCGTCGAACGCCGCCGTTACAACGAAACGCTGCAGGACTACAACACGTTTCTCTCGCTCTTCCCCAACAATCTGGTGGCAGGCCTGAGCGGATTCACCCGCAACGATGCGTACTTCAAGACGGAGGAAGGAGCGAGGCAGGCTCCCAAAGTGAATTTCAATTACGGAAGCACTCCGACAGCGCCGGGTTCGCAGCCCGCGCCATCCCCGGCAAAGCCGTAGCAGAGTTCTAAAGCTGTCCGTTATCCGCTGTTGCGAAGAAAGGCGGAAGTCTCCGGGACGGTCTTTTTGCGCGATCGCCTACACGCACAATTGCTTGCGAATTTCGGCGACGATTTCCTCTGGCGAGATAGACACGTCAATGATGAGGGCGTCGGTTGGTTCTTCAAGGTCGGCAAGCTGGCTCGAGAGAAGCCCCTCGGTCGCGTAGTGTCCTTGTCGGGCGCGCAAGCGTTCGAGCAAAAGATCGTAGGTGCCTTTAAGATAGACCACCTTGATGTCTTTTGCGTTTGCCTGAACCCCAAGTTGTTCGCGGTAGCTGCGCTTCAGCGCCGAGCAACCCAGAACGACACTTCGCCGCTCGGCCAGCCATCGCTCCATCGCCTTGCGGATGGTTTGTAGCCATGGAATGCGATCTTCGTCACTCAGCCCGACACCGCGAGACATTTTCTCCTTGTTCGCGGGCGAATGAAAATCGTCGGCGTCGGCAAACTCCCAGGAGAGTTGTTTCGCGAGCAGTATCCCGACTGTGGTCTTTCCCGATCCGGCAGGACCCATCAAAAGCACAATCACGACAGCATCCGCGGCTGGCTAAGGCCGAGCGAGGAACTCGTCGAGCAGCAGGTGGAAGTGGTGCACACCGTTTTCCCGTTTCACCGCGTACCGCCCGCGCTCGTAGGTCGAAGAACCCAGGCCTTTCTGCACGTTTGTGCAAAGCAGAATGTCTTCCCGTTGCACTTCGTCGCTGAAGGACACGGCGCGCTCGATACGCTCGCGGCTTTTCTGTGAAGCCCCATCGTGAAAAAACCATTCAAAGATGGTGAGCGTTTTTTCGTGCGAGAGCGGCACGATCACATTGGTGGAAATGTTATCCGGATAAATGTTGAGCATCAGATTCGGGAAAATCCAGAAGTACAGCGCCTCCTTGAGGCCGGAGCCGGGTGCGTAGAGCCGTTCTCGAGCGTCGTCCGGTTTCATCGCGCGAATCGGCGCGAACTGCTGCGAACAATAGCGGAACGTGTCCGTGCGGTACTGCGCGTAATCAATTTCTTTCATCAAGCCGGGATGGGCGATGGGAATGTGGTAGCCCTCGAGATAGTTGTCGACGTACACCTTCCAGTTACAGTCAATCACATAGTCGCGGCGCTCGCCGAACTCCAGGCCCGCGAATTGGAAGCCACGCGCCTGCTCGGGAATTTCTCCCAGGTACGCGGCAAGCGGCTCGGCCTGGAGATCGAAGTTCACAAAAATGAACTGGCCCCAGGTTTCGCAACGCAGCGGGACCATGCCCATGGAGCTGCGGTCGAAGAACTCGACGCCATCGACGTCCGGAGTGCCAATCAGGCGGCCATCGAGGGTATAGGTCCAGCCGTGATACTGGCAGCGCAGGACGTTCTTGCAACCGCTGCCGAGCGCAATCGGTCCGGCGCGATGGCGGCAAACGTTGCTGAAAGCGCGTAACTGGCCCTGCTTGTCACGCACGACGATGACCGGTTCGCCAACGACCTCCGTGGTGAAAAAGCTTTCCGGGTCGGAAATGGTGCGATGGCTACCATTCATTTCGCCGCAGGGATGATCGAGCGTGCCAACGAGTTGCCAGGTGCGCTGGAAAATGCGCGATTTCTCAATGTCCAGAATCGCGGGGTCGGTATAGAACCGCGATGCAAGCGTCTCGGCGCATTCAATCTGCTTGTGCATGTCAAGGTGGAGAGGTTTTGTCGTCATCGTCGTGAGATTCCACGAGTTGCATGGTGCAAGGTCAAACCGTTCAAAGGATGCGATTCACGGCACAGCATCAAAGCAAATTCCTCGCTCCGCTCGCGCTGACCACCTAACGGAGTCCATCGACAACGGAGGACAAGCCAAGCTCGCTCTCAGAATTTGCGAGTTTCCTGGCGCGACCAGCGTTCGATCACGATTTTCGACTCGGTGAAGAATTCCACGGCATCACGTCCCTGACCGTGAAGAATGCCGAAGAAACTTTCCTTCCAGCCGCTGAACGGGAAATACGCCATCGGCGCGGCAACACCGATGTTAATGCCGATGTTACCTGCGGGCGCCTCGTAACGAAATTTGCGCGCAGCAGACCCGCTAGTGGTAAAGAGCGAAGCTTGATTTCCGTACGGGCTGCGACGGAGGAATTCCATGGCTTCGTCCGCGGAATTGGCATGAATCAAGCTGAGCACCGGGCCAAAAATTTCCGTGTGCGCAAGCTGGCTGGTGGAAGGGAGACCATCAAGAATCGTGGGGGTCAGGAAATTTCCTGCCTCATATTTGAGAATTCTCGTGCCGCGTCCATCCAGAATGGGCTTGGCACCTTCCCCGACACCGGCGTTGATGAGACTTTCGACGCGTCTCTTACTTTCTTTGCTGATGACCGGCCCCATCTGCACGCCGGCGTCGAGACCGTTCCCGACCTTAATTTTCGAAGCGGCTTCGGCGATGGAATCGCGAAACGTCTTTTGCGCTTCGCCGATCGTGACCGCTACGGAAACGGCGAGACAGCGCTGGCCCGCGCAGCCGAAAGCGCTGTCGCTGATGATTTGCGTCGCCAGCTCCATGTCGGCATCGGGCAGGACGATGACGTGATTCTTTGCGCCGCCCTGGCACTGCATGCGCTTGCCGCTGGCCGCGGCGCGCCCGTACACATGCCTGGCCACCGGCGTCGAGCCGACGAAACTGATGGCGCGTACCTGCGGATGATCGCAAAGCGCGTTGACCACCTCGCCCCCGCCATTAACCAGATTCACCACGCCCTTGGGCAGGCCGGTTTTCTCGAGCAATTCGAACGCGCGCCGCATCGAAAGCGGGACGCGCTCGGAAGGCTTGAGGATGAACGTGTTGCCGCAAGCGATCGCGTACGGCAGAAACCAATAAACGATCATCGCCGGGAAATTGAAGGGCGTGATGGCCGCGACCACACCCAGCGGCTGGCGGATCTGGATTTCGTCCACGCCCGGCGTTACGTCTTCCAGTACATGGCCCTGCATCATCATGGGGATGCCGCAAGCCACTTCGACGTTCTCGATGCCGCGGCGCATCTCCGCTTTGGCTTCAACGAAGGTCTTTCCATTTTCGGTCGTGATAATGCGCGAGAGTTCGTCGATATTTTCTTCGAGAAGGTTTTTTAGCTTGAAGAGGTATTGAATGCGCTCGCCCGGCGGTGTGCGGCGCCATGCGGGAAAAGCAGCGGCCGCAGCCTGAACGGCGGCATCAACATCGGCCGAGCTGGCAAGAGGTGTACGCGCCAGCAGCTCGCCCGTTGCGGGATTCATGACCTCAGCGTAATCCGAAGCCGTGGCTCGCCGCCACGCGCCGTTCACATAATTCTCAAGCTCGGGGACTTGGGTGGTTACCGCACTGCTCATGGTTTGCTCCTTGGCCTGTCTCTCAAAATCGCGGAGACTTCCGGCAAGGCCTTTCTAGAGGAATTGCGTCCCTCTTAGCTTACCAAAGAATGGTGGGGAAGGATGACACCTCGCCGATCACGGAGAACCAGCGCGAGCGAGCTTCCGACTATCTGTCGACGGCAGCCAGGGCTTCGTAGGCGGCGCCCAGCAGCGGGGCGGACTCATTCAAGATGATCGAGACGGGGATGTTGCTGAGGAGCCCCTCGAATTTCCATTTGTCTTTGAAGGCGTGGAAAAACGTGCCATCTTTCATTTTCTCAAGGATTTTGACGGCGATGCCGCCGGCAACATAGACGCCGCCCAGCGCCAAGACTTTCAGCGCGAGATTTCCGGCCTCGGCGCCATAGATGGCGGTCCACAAATCGACGGTGTCCGAACACACGCGGCAGGATTTGTCCAAACCGCGCCGGGTAATTTCCGGAGCGGGATCCGCGTCGGGGTCCTCAAAAGAAGCGTGCAGCACTTTAGGAGCCAGAAACTCGTGAATGGTGCGGAAACCTCTGCCTGAGAGGATCAGCTCCCAACTCACCTGGGGATAACGGCGGCGCATGAAGCGGAGCAATTCAATCTGCTGCTCCGTGTGGGGAGCAAAATCGGAGTGCCCTCCTTCGGAAGGCACCACGCGGTACCGGCCGGTATCCCAAAAGAGAATGGACTCTCCCAAACCCGTGCCCGCGGCAAGCAACGCGCGTGTGCCGCCGGTCTCGGGCTTGCCAGGATTCAAAACGCAGAAATCTTCCGGGGCAAGATGCTCGAGGCTATGCCCCCACGCGCCGAGGTCATTGAGGAGCACAACGTGCGGAACGTTCAGCTCCTTGATGAGCGTTTCGGTTTCCACGATCCAGGGGAGGTTCGTGGCGCGCACGCGGCCGTTGATGACCGGACCGGCGATGCCAAATCCGGCAGCGTTAATTCGCTCGCTGCCGAGATGATCCGCAGCCTGGCTGGAAAATTGCTTGACGATCAAATCGAACTGCGCAAATTCCTTGCTGGCAAAGCGGTGGCGAAAAACCGGCGTCAGGTTTCCATCCTTTTCGGAAAATAGCGCCAAGTTACATTTGGTGCCGCCCACATCTCCCGCAAGGATCACCGATCCCCCTTGTAATCCCCTCTTTTAAATCGGTTCAACGAATTTTGCAACTCACGGCTATAGCACTACGGGTTATACCACCGGCGGCCATCGCGTTCGAGCAGAAGCTCGCCGTCGCGCGGGCCCCAACTGCCTGCCGCATACTGAGGCACGGTCGCGGTCCGGGCCGCACTCCAGACGTCGAGGATGGGATCCACCAGTGACCACGCGGCCTCGACGCTGTCGCCGCGATCGAAAAGCGTAGCGTCGCCGCGAACGCAGTCGCTTAGCAGCGTGGCGTAGGCGCTGCGCGTGGTGTCGCCAAAGCCCTCGCGGTAGCTGAAATCCATGGTGACATTTCCGATGCTCATTTCCGTGCCCGGGCGCTTCGCGCCAAAGCTGATCGAAATCCCTTCGTCTGGCTGGATATTCAGGACCAAGCGATTGGGCTGCACCTCGCGCTCGCGAAATACGATGTGCGGAGCGCAGTGAAACTGGATCATGATTTCCGTGCTGCGTTTTGCAAGACGCTTGCCCGTGCGAATGTAAAACGGCACCCCGGCCCAGCGCCAATTGTCGATGAGCAGTTTTCCCGCGACGAAGGTTTCCGTCTTCGAAGCCGGATTCACTCCGGGTTCCTCCCGATAGCCTGGGACGGGCTTGTCGCCGAGTTTCCCGGGAGCATATTGGCCGCGAACGACCGACCGCGCCACCATTTCCAGGTTGAACGGGCGGATCGACTGCAGCACCTTCAATTTTTCATTTCGCACCGCAGTGGCATCGAAGGCAGCGGGAGGTTCGACGGCCACGAGAGAAGTCAGTTGCAGAACGTGACTCTGAATCATGTCGCGCAGCGCCCCGGCAGTTTCATAAAAACCGCCGCGGCGCTCAACGCCCAGCGTTTCCGACGCGGTGATTTGCACATGGTCCACGTAATTGCGGTTCCAGAGCGGCTCAAAAATGCCGTTGCCAAAGCGCAGCACGAGCAGGTTTTGGACCGTGTCTTTTCCCAAATAATGGTCGATACGATAAACCTGCCTCTCATCAAACACGTTGAGGACAATCTCATTGAGCGCCTTGGCGGAAGCCAAGTCGCGTCCAAACGGTTTCTCAATGATGATGCGCACCCAGGAATTGGGCGAAGGGGGATGCGCCAGCCCGGCGCGGCCCAGTTGTTCCACGATGGCCGGATAAACCTCCGGCGGCGTCGAAAGGTAAAACAAGCGGTTGCCGCCGAGACTCTTGGCGGCCTCCAACTCGGTCAACCGCTTGGCCAATTGGGTAAAGGCTTCCGAATTGCCGTAATCGCCCGAGCAGTAATAGAGGTTCGAAGCAAAGGCATCCCACTGCTTGGGGTCAATCGGTCCCACGTCGGAAATCGTTTTGGCGGCTTCGCCCAAACCGGCGCGGAACAAATCCTCCTTCATAGCCGTGCGGGCGAACCCGACGATGGCGTAGCGCGGGCCAAGAGCATTGTGGGTGGCCAGATCGTACATCGCGGGAATGACCTTGCGCTTGGCGAGGTCGCCCGAGGCGCCAAACAGAATCACCGCGCAGGGTTCGGCTACCCCGCCGTACACCGACCCGGAACGATTTGTCTCCCCGGCCATCCCTGTCTCCTTCGTGGTTGTGTCCCGTTCGGTCAGATAGCGCGACGCTCCAAACTATACCTCAACCCCATATTTTCCAAGTTGCAACCGCAATTGTTCCGCGCCCTGGTGAAGGATCGTGTTCATGCCGAGTTTTCCAGGCCTTTCCAGATTCAAGGGGCGGTCGTCAATGAAAAGGCATTGCTCGGGCGGGCGCTGCGTGACTTCCAGCGCCACGCGAAAAATGGTTTCTTCGGGCTTGCGCGAATGCACATAGCAAGAGCTGAAAAAAACCAGGAAGTTTCTTCGAAGATCGAAAGCCTCGATGCGGTACTGATTGAGCTCCAGTGGCTCATTGTTGATGGCGCCGACAAAGTATTTTTGCGTCTTCGTCACCTTGTCCAGAACCGCTCGCGTATCCGGATATTCCTTGGATTGCGCAAACATGAAGGCGGTGAATTCTTCGCGCGAGAACGGGCGGGGGCGATAGAAGAGCGTGCGGTCGAGATATTCATTGAGGGTGATTTGGCCGCAATCGAAGGCCGGAAAAGAGAGGTCGTGCCGGTCCTGGAATTCTTCCCAGTCCAAGTGAAACGTGGCGGCAGCCTCTTTCCGCGATCCGCGGTCCCAGCCGTTGGTCAGGATGACGCCGCCGATGTCCCAAAACAGGGTGGTTATTTTGGGCAAGCCGATTACCTCCGGTTCTTTCTAGATGCAGCGAAGTGAGGCACAGTCTCAAAAAAAGTTTGCGCAGATGGGACCGAGATTTTGTCCGTACGGCTAGGATTTTACCCTAACTTGCAGTAAGGTAAAAAAGACCGAAACAGACAGGAGAACCGCATGGCCAACGAATCCTGCGACCCAACGCCGGCACCCAGCGAGCCGGTGAAGCCCGGAACGCGCATGGTGAAATGCGTGAAGTTCGGGAAGGAATTGCCGGGGCTGGACCGCATCCCGTGGCAGGGCGAACTGGGGAAACGCGTTTACGAGAACGTTTCGAAAGATGCTTGGAAGCTGTGGCTCGAATACTCGAAGATGGTCATGAACGAGTACCGGCTGAATCCGCTGGACCCCAACTCGCAAAAAATCATGGGAGAGCAGATGGAGCAGTTCTTTTTCGGGGAAGGCGCGAAATTGCCCGAAGGGTACGTCCCCCCCAAAGCCAAAGGATAATTATCCGCCGACGGGCAGGCGATGAGTCGCGGGGTGCTCCACCGGCAGACGCGGCGTGATGCCAAAGCGCAATTTCTGGTGCGCCTCGCGGATCGAGCGCTCCACCTCTTCGGGCGTGTTTCCTCTTGCAAAGAGAAAACCCAAATAGCTCGAGCCTTCCGGCCACGCCGCAATGTAATCATGAAGGCGCGCGGTGATGACCAGGTCGGTAATAAGGTGAGTCGCGCGCGCGGATTCCACTTGCGTAACGCTTTCCACGATGCCGCCGTGCGGAACAGGAATCATCATCACGCCGGAAGCTTCGCTTTCCCGCGGCGCGTCGCTGCCGGGCATCCTGCAGGCGTGGCGCAGGAGCAATTCCTCGAGCCCCATGGGCGGCTCCGCTTCGCTCGCGCAAAACCGTAAAGCTCGCGCGCAGAGGCCGCCAATGGGGCGCGCCGCGACCTCGATGGGCCATATTCCTTCGTCATTGATTCTAAACTCCGCGTGAATGGGTCCGTGAGTCAGGCCCAGCGCACGGGTTGCCTCTCCCGCGCACTTCTCGATTTGATTTTGCGCGGACTGAGGAAGCCGTGACGGCGTGACATAAATCGTCTCTTCGAAATACGGACCTTCCAGGGGATCGGGCTTGTCGAAAATCGCCAGGATTCGCAAAGTGCCGTCGCTCAGGAGTCCCTCAACGGCCACTTCCCTACCCGGGATATAGCCTTCCACAATCATCTGATCCAGATACGGCTCGCGCGTCGAGCGAATCTCGGCCGATTCGAGCAGCCGTCGGAGGCGCGAAGCGGCCGCAAGAAATTCGTCCTGGCTATTTGCTCGCATCACCCCCTGGCTGGCCGAAAGCGAAAGCGGCTTCAGCACGCAGGGGAAGAAAATTCCGGCAAGCGAAGGCTCGGGAAGTGGGGCGACGAGAAAACGGCGAAACCACGGCACAGGCAATCCCGCGTCCCGAAACACTTCGCGCATCCGTAATTTGCTTCGGCAAGCCTCGACCGCGGCCGGATGGTTATAAGGGACTCCGAGAGCGCGCGCAGCATAGGCCGCAGCGGCCGCGGGACGATCTCCGAGCGCCAACACTCCCGACATTTCCTGGCCGCGCAGTTTTTCTATCACCCCGTGCGCAGCTTCCTCGGGAGACTCGAAGTGCGCGGGAATGGCTTGATCGCCCCAGGGATCTTCCAGTTCGTGGCAGCGATCGGTGACGTAAACGAGCTGGACGCCCAGTTTGCGCGCCGCTTCCTCAAAGCTCCGCGTCTGGTAGCCCAGTTTCGCCGTGAAGAGCAGCAGGCGTTTGGCGGTGTTATTGGCTGTCGAGGACACAGGCTCTCGGTTCAAACGAACGACTCCGTTTGTGGCAAAGACTGTTTGGCTTCGGCGAGCCGGACCAACTGGTCCTGCGTTGGCTCAGCTCAACAGTACCAAGGCTCATTGAGGTACGGGATTGCCGGGCGCGACACGAGAACGGGCCGCGCGGCAAGCTCCGTTTCGACACCGGCTGCTTCGTGCGCTGCCTTCCAGATGCGCTCGAAGATCGCTTGCCGCGGAAGCTTGTGCTTTTCGCCGCCTGAGACGATTTGTTCCATCTCCGCGCCGAGCGCGTCAACACGCGCATCCGCATTGCTCCACGGGTATACGAGCGCGGAAGGATCAAACGGGCCAGCCAAATGTCGGATCTCATCGAGTTCCAACAATCGCGAACCTCGAGGAATCAGCAGACGAATCGCCAGCTGAATCGGCGCAACGTTTTCGACCAAATCGTTTTCTCGCAAGACGCGCAGCAATTCGAGGTAGCTGTCCAGCGTCGTCCAGGGCGTGAAGGGCACAAAGGTCGCGTGCAAGACCAAATCCAAGTCACGAAAGATGCGGGTCACCTCGAGAAAATCCGCCCGCGTGTGACCTTTGTCCAGGCGGCGCAACACCTCGTCATCCAGCGATTCGACGGCGCTGGTCACGAAGAGGCAACCCGTATCGCGCAGGGTCGCGAGGTGCCGCTGGTGTTTCAACAAGTGCTCGATCTTGATGGTTACGTCGTAGGTGAGGCGGGGAAATTCCTGGTGCAGGGCTTCGACAATGGCCGTGGCATGCCCGCTGCCATTGAAAAAATCCGGATCGCCGAAGGTAATGTGTTGCGCGCCGGCCACCACCTGCTGGCGAACGTCCGCGAGCACAACTTCACGATCCACTACCCGGAACATTCCTTGGTAAACCGACACAATCGGGCAATGGCGGCACAAATGCTTGCATCCGCGGCTCGCTTCGGTATAACCGGCAAGGCGATGCTCACCGGACGGAAGGACGACGTGCGCGTAGCTCGCAAGCGCCGCGAGTCCTTGCCGGTCGGGCGGAATGAATCTCTGCCGGGCCAAAGAAATCAACGGCTCCGACTGCGGAACGCTTGAAGCGCCGCAGCCATTTCCGCTTCCATTCCGCCTCAGGCGATCTGCGAGATGCGCCAGCCCCTCTTCAAACTCGCCGCCGAGAATCGTACAGACGCCCAGGGTACGCAGAAATTCCGCGTTCGTCGGCGCGTACAAACCGTAGCAGCACAGGTGCGCGCGCGGATTCAGCCGGCGCAGCGTCGGAACGAGCTGCGCCCCGAGCCGGGTCGCCGTGTGCATGGGCAAATAGACCGCGACGAGCGCGGCTTCGCGAACCGCGGCCTCATCGAGCGGCTGCCGCGACAAGTCGAGCGAGCTCACCGTGTGCCCGCCCTTTCGCAGCCACGCCGCCGGGGACGCCAACCCAAAAGGCTGCCGTCCCAGTTCGTACGTCGATATCAGAACAATATTCATTTCCCTATTAGTATAGCCCCCGGCGCGCCGATGCGATTTCGGCTATGATAGAAAGCTGCTCTCCAGGAGCGAAAGGATCGCCAGGATGGCCATCAACGCGGGAAACTCCTTCCGCAGCCGTGACAAGCTCAACGTCGGCGCCCAGACGTTTGAGGTTCACCGCCTCGAACTCCTCGAAGACCAGGGCGTCACCGAACTCGCAAAGCTTCCCTTCTCTTTGCGCATTCTTCTTGAAAACCTGCTTCGCTTCGAAGACGGCCGCTTCGTGCATGCCGAGGATATTCAAGCTCTGGCGCGCTGGAAGCCCGGCGCGCCTGAGAAAGAGATTGCTTTCATGCCGGCGCGCGTGTTGCTCCAAGACTTCACCGGCGTACCCGCGATCGTGGATCTTGCCACCATGCGCGAAGCCTTTGTGAAAATGGGCGGCGACGCCAAGCGCATCAATCCGCTCTTCCCTGCCGAATTGGTCATCGACCATTCCGTGCAAGTGGATGACTTCGGCAACGTCAACGCCTTTGGTCTGAACGCCGAACTGGAATTTCGGCGCAACGTCGAGCGCTATGCTTTTCTGCGCTGGGGACAAGCCGCGTTTCAAAATTTCAAAGTCGTGCCGCCGGATACGGGGATCTGCCACCAGGTCAACCTCGAATACCTGGCCAGGGTCGTTTGCGCGATGCCCCACGGCAGCCGCTGGGAAGCTTACCCCGATTCGGTGGTGGGCACCGACTCGCACACCACGATGGTGAACTCGCTCGGTGTGTTCGGCTGGGGCGTTGGCGGCATCGAAGCCGAAGCCGCCATGCTCGGCCAGCCTTCCTCGATGCTCATTCCGGAAGTTGTCGGTTTTCGCCTGCACGGGCGCTTGTGCGAGGGCGCAACCGCCACCGATCTGGTGCTGACGGTCACAGAGATGTTGCGCAAGAAAGGCGTGGTCGGAAAGTTTGTCGAATTCTACGGCTCGGGTCTCTCCAGCCTGAGCGTCCCCGATCGAGCAACCATCGCCAACATGGCCCCCGAGTATGGTGCGACGATGGGCTTCTTCCCGGTCGACTCCGAGACACTCGCGTACTTGCGATTTACGGGCCGTCAATCGGAACAGATCGCCTTGGTCGAAGCCTACTGCAAAGAGCAAGGGCTTTTCCGCACCGACGAAACGCCGGCTCCGCTCTTCAACGACACACTGGAGTTGGATCTAGGCAGCGTGGAATCCGCCGTTGCGGGGCCCAAGCGTCCGCAGGACCGCGTTCCGCTGCGACTGGCAAAATCTTCGTTCACGAAAGTGGTCGAAGGGACTCCGGCGAAGAGCGTTCCGGTTCGCAACAACGGCGACGCGTTCGATCTGTCAAGCGGCGCGGTTGTGATCGCGGCGATCACCAGTTGCACGAATACTTCGAACCCAGCGCTTATGATTGGCGCGGGCTTGCTCGCGAAAAAAGCGGTCGAACGCGGCCTGCACACCAAACCGTGGGTGAAGACCAGTCTTGCTCCCGGCTCGAAAGTCGTGACCGATTATTTGCAAGCCGCTGGCCTCACGCCGTATTTGGACAAATTGAATTTTCACCTGGTCGGCTACGGCTGCACCACCTGCATCGGCAACAGCGGCCCACTTCCGGAACCCATCGGCGCAGCCATCAGGGAAAACAACTTAGTCGCCGTAGCGGTGCTCAGCGGGAATCGCAACTTCGAGGGTCGTATTCATCCATTGGTACGGGCCAATTATCTTGCCTCGCCGCCGCTTGTCGTGGCGTACGCGCTCGCAGGGCGCATGGATCTCGACATCACCACCGAGCCTCTCGGTAATGACTCGGCCGGCAAGCCCGTTTATTTAAGGGATGTTTGGCCGACGTCCCAGGAAGTTGAGACCGCGGTGCGCACCGCCGTTTCCACGTCGCAATTCACCAAGGAATATGGAGAGATTTTCGAAGGCGATGGGCGCTGGAAGTCCATGCCGATTCCCAAGGGCGACACCTACAAGTGGGACGCCAAGTCGACCTACATCAAGATGGCGCCGTACTTCGAAAACATGCCTAAGACTCCGCCTCCGCTGACGGATGTTCGCGACGCGCGCGTGCTGGCAGTTCTTGGCGACAGCGTCACCACCGATCACATTTCTCCTGCGGGCTCGATCCCGGCGGACTCTCCCGCGGGAAAATATCTGATCTCGAACGGCGTCAAGCCGCATGACTTCAATTCCTACGGCGCGCGCCGCGGCAATCACGAGGTCATGATGCGCGGCACCTTCGCCAATATTCGACTGCGTAACCAGCTCGCGCCCGGAACCGAGGGCGGGTGGACACTGTTCCAGCCGAGCGGCGAAAAAATGTCCATCTACGACGCGGCCGTGAAGTATCGCGAGGCGGGCGTGCCGCTGGTGGTGATTGCCGGCAAGGAATACGGCTCCGGTTCCTCGCGCGATTGGGCCGCGAAAGGTACGCGACTGCTTGGCGTGCGGGCGGTCATCGCCGAGAGCTACGAGCGCATTCATCGCAGCAACCTCGTGGGCATGGGCGTGCTGCCGCTTGAATTTAAATCAGGCGAGAACCGCGAGTCGCTGGGCTTGACAGGACACGAGACTTTCTCCGTCGAAGGCGTGGCTCCCCTTTCGCCGAAGAAAGCCATCAGCGTCCACGCAAAATCAGACGAGGGAAAGGTAAAGACGTTCACGGCCACCGCGCGCGTGGATACACCCGAGGAAGTTTCCTATTACCACCACGGCGGCATCCTGCAATACGTTTTGCGCCAGATGCTCTGACGCTTTGTGTCTTGAGGCGACTTTGAATGCTTGGAGTCGACGGTCTGGTAATCCTCAACCGGGGGATAAGGTGAATCTTTCTCCCGACCCGGGGGAGGTATCGTCACGATTTTTTTGCGGCGTGCCGTTTCGGGCTCGCGACACGCTATCCGGACAATTCATGTTGCCATCCAACGTGACGCTCACACCGTAGCGTTGCCTTTTTGCTTATTGGATTTGATTCGCACGACAAGGATGATTCCTAGAAGTATCGAGACAAGGCTCGCTGTCTGCGCGTTGGACATGCCCAAAAAAGACTTCGGATTGATGCGGATGAATTCGATTCCGAACCGCGCAACACCGGTCGAAATAAGATAAGCGCAAAATACTTTGCCCGGTGCTTCTCCACCCAGCGTTTTCTTCCCCAACTGCCATAAGATCGTCGCGATCAACATCCAGATTAGAAACTCGTAGATGGGCGTCGGGTGCACGCGCGCAGTGGTTGGGACCACACCATTTGGGAAGCTCATGCCCCACGGAAGTTTCGTCGGAACACCGTAGTCGCCGTCACCGGAAAGCAAACATCCAATGCGCCCGATCGCGTAACCCACGGCTGCTGCGGGCGAGCACACATCCATGAACTCCAGCGCTGGAATGCGATAGTACTTTGCCAGGAAAATCAGCGCGACAAACCCGCCAAGAAATCCGCCGAACCACGCAAATCCGAACCGGCTGACGAGCAGCGATGGATTGGCCATCAGCTCCCGCGGGCTCTCCAAGACGTGATACAGACGGGCGCCCACAAGTCCGCTCAGACCCGCAATGCCGATGACCAGAAAGCCCTCGTCGTGGTGACTAGGCTCGTTGCTCTCCTTCAAGTAGCCGCTCTTCAGAAAAGTATCCCGCCGCCGGTCAAAATCCGCTTGCAACACATACGCGGAGACCAGCAAGCCTGCGGCGACCATCAGCCCAAATGTCGGAATCGTCAGCGGCCCAAGATGGAGGAATGGAATCATCGCTCGCTAAGTGTCTTGCCTTCGGAAGTATACATGAGCCTGACCTCAGCCCCTTCCCCAGTGGAGTGCCCCTCCCAGCCCGACCCAAATCCCGAATGCCATCCACTCCGCGGGGGAAAAGTGCCCGGGGAAAACCGGCAGCATCTTCATTAAAATCAGTGTGAACGAGACGAGAATTCCCAGACCAGTCACCATTCTCATCCCGGCGCGCTTCTCCGCCATCCAAAACGAAGCGCACGCGGCGAACCAGCCTAAAGCCGATGCCATCGAGCCCACCTCCGTCACCGGGACGAGCAACGCATCTCCCAGGAAAAGGCCTGCAAGTGATCCCGCGGTGACGCCCAGGACCGCAACGTACGGCGTTTGGAATCGCTGGTGCACGCCGCCAAAACTTGAAGGGATCGTTCCGCGTCGGCCAAAGGCAAAGAGCAGGCGTGTTGAAGCGGCAAAATTTCCGTTGAAGCACTGGAAAAGGCCAAGCAAAGCCATGGTGAAAATCAGAGACACGGGCCAACGTGCTTTCAATGCGGTTTCAAACGCGATGGCCGTGGCAAAACGCTTGCCCAGCAACTCTTGCCAGGGCGCAACGTAGGTCACCGCGGCGATGCACATGGCGTAAAAAAAAGCTCCAACACCTAAAGCCAGCGCGATGGCCCACATGTAGCTCCCCTCGCGAAATTCCGGGTTCGACTCCTCCGCATATTTGGGTGCGGATTCGAAACCGGTCATGAAGTACGGCACGATCTGTAGCGTGAGCAGGATCGAAACCAGCGGGGTCGAGCTGAACAAGGGATGAAAGTTGGCAGGCGCGCCGCGAGTTGCGCTGACCGCCAGGACCACCAGAAAACACAGCAGCACGGCGCTGGTCATCAGCTTCTGGAAATTTGCGCTCAAACGAATTCCGCGATAGTTCAACACTCCAAGGAATATCGTGAGCGCCACACCCAGCGCCAGTCGCGGCAGAAACACCGGCTGGTCTCCGATGCGGTAGAGTTCCAGACTATTCAACGACGGGAAGATGTATGCCGCCAGCTTTCCGAGCGCGACCGCTTCCCAGGGGCACACGATGAAATACGCCAGCAGCATCATCCAGCCGGTGAAATAACTGATGATCGAGGGAAACACTTCTGCGGTGTACGCCGCCTCACCGGCAGCATCGGGAAGCCGGCGGACCCACTGGCCATAAACGTAGCCGACCGGCAGCAGAATGATTCCGCCGATCACGTATCCCAACACGGCGCCGAGTGGCCCACCGCGCCCTAGCCAATCGTCCATCAGCACGAGCCAGCCCGTGCCGATCATCGTGCCGAAGGCCAGCGCGAAATAATCGTGCAATCGAAGTTTGCGCGCGAGCGTGGCCATTTAAAGGACGCACAGCAATTCAAAAAGGAGATTGGCAGCCAGCAAGGAAGTGATTTCGCCCGTATCGTAAGGCGGCGAGACTTCCACGAGATCGCATCCGACGATCTGCAATCCACGGAGCGCGCGAACCAGCTCGAGAATTTGCATGCTGGTCAGTCCGCCTACTTGCGGCGTTCCGGTTCCGGGAGCGTAGGCCGGATCAACCACGTCGATATCCAGGGTGACGTACACAGCCTTGCCGCGGAAGGCGCGCAGATGCTTTCGCACCATAGCCATTCCTTGGCTTTGAAGTTCCTCGGCCGTCACCATCTTCACCCGGTGTTCGCGCGCGAAATCGAAGTCCCGCTCGCCATAGACCTGTCCGCGCAGGCCAACCTGCAAAACGCGTCCGTCCTCGAGGAGCCCTTCCTCAAACGCCCGGCGGAACGGCGTGCCATGAGAATACTTGCTGCCGAAATATTCATCCCAGAGATCGTTGTGCGCATCGAACTGGACGAGTGAGACCGTCCCGTGTTTCCTCGCCACCGCCCGCAACAGCGGTAGGCTGACGGAGTGATCTCCGCCCACGCACACGCAACGCACCTGCGCATCGAGGAGCGGCGCGACGCCTTTTTCAATGCGCCGGAAAGTATCCTCGATGGAGAGCGGATTCACGGGCAGGTCGCCAAAATCCGCGGTGCGGTGCTTGGCAAACGGGTTCACCTGCAAGACCGGGTTCCAGGGACGAATGATCGCCGATTGCTCGCGCACGTGCCGCGGACCGAAGCGAGGCCCCGACCGGTAGGTGGTCCCGCCGTCAAACGGAACCCCAATCAGCGCGACTTCCAGTTCTTCCGGATCCGTAATATGCGGTAACCGCATAAACGTCGACACACCGGTAAACCGTGCGTAGGTTAACGCGTCGGTGGGCTCAGGATGCGGCAAACGGAATTTCCGGCGTGTTCGAGGCATGGCTTGCGCATCTTAGTTTCCTGCCGCGATTAAAGTCAAAGCAGACAACCCGGCGACCGAACCGCTCATCTGTTCCATCGTTCTCCTCGGTCGAAGGAGATATGCCGGTGCGCTGGTTGAGAGTTTCCGTCGGGTTGCTGTTCGTGTCTGTGGCCGGGGTTCCGATTCTGGCGCAAACCGCGATCCTCGCGCCCGCCTCCGCCGTTCGAAGTCCCACCGCCAAAGGAATTTCCATCGTTGCTTCCCTCGAGTTCGTTGGCCTGCGACATATCTCTTCCGCAGCGGTTCGAGCGCAGCTTTCTCTGCATCCGGGGGATCGGTTTGACGCCGGGAAGCTCCGCAATGATCTTCGAACTCTCAGCAGGCTCGGCTGGTTTGCCGCCATTCGCGTGGAGGAACTCCCGCGAAGCGCGCTCGATTCTCAAGCCTCTCCGCCCCAGGAACGCGTGGCTCTTCTTTTTCACTTCGATGAGGAGCCCTTTCTCTCGCGTGTCGAATATGCCGGCTCGCGGGTGCTCTCGCAAAAGCAGATCGAAAAATTGCTCGAAGAAAACAAGCTCGCCCCAGGTCTTGGCAAACCTGCCGATCCCGCAGCACTCCACCGAATGGCCCTGGCCATTCGCACGGCTCTGAACGAGTTGGGCTATCCCGCGGCTTCCGTCCGAATTCATCGACAACCGCGAGCGAACGCCACCCTCAACGCGCTCTTTGAGATCGTCGACGGCCCGCATCTTCCCGTCCGGCAAGTTCGCTTTGAAGGCCGTCCAGGCGTTTCAGAAAAGCTCTTGCGCGCGCAGATGCAAAACATCGCGCCGCGGAAGCCACTGGCATCTCTGCGAGGCAAAAATGCATACACGCAAAGTGCATTCGAAGAAGATCGCCGGCGCATTTTGGACTATTTCCAAAACCACGGGTATCCGGAAGCGCGAGTCGGCAACGCCCGGGTGGCAGAAATCAAAGAGCGTCCGCGCAACGGGTTTCCGTTTCCTCACCAGCGAGCGCGCCCAGGGCTCTTACTCTCCATCCCCGTCCAGGCAGGCCCGTTCTACCGTCTCGAATCGATCGAGCCCAACCAAGCTCTTCAGCAAGCCATCGAAAATCACAGTGGCAAGCCGCTGCTCTTCCCCGCCATCGACGGGGGACGCGCCTTCTCACAGGAGGAAGTCGACAAGCTTCGGCGCCTCTGTTCGGCGCGCCTTCGCTCGCGCGATTCAAAATCCGGTTTTTTGCAAACCGTAGACGCCCATCCTATCTTCGATCCCGAAGAGCATTCTGTCCGCCTAAAGCTCAATCTTGGCGATTGGCCTCCTTATCTTGTGCGCCGCATCGAATTCCAGGGTCTGCACAAATTCAACGATCGCTTCGTTCGGCGCCGCATTCCTCTCGGCGAAGGCTACCCGCTCGATGAGCACGCCCTGGAAGTCGGCCTCACGAGACTTGCGCGCACCGGCTACTTCAAGCCTATTCGCAGGGAGAACATTCAAATCCAGCTCGACGACGGCCGCCACACCGCTGATATCTCCATTCGTCTCGAAGAAATTGGCCAGCAGCGGGTTACCTTTGACGGCGGCCGCGCTCAGTTCGGCAGCACGTTCGGCCTCGCCTATACGGTCTTCGATCTGCTCGATCACGAAGAATTGCTCACCGCAAAACTCGAAGGCGGCCCGGAAAGTCTGCAATTGCTCCTGGGCATCGCCAAAGAAGGCATCTTCGGCACGCGCGGCTCGCTTGCGTTTTCCATTTTTGACAATGTGATCCGGCCGCGCTTCAGGCACGGCGTCCAGGGACCATTCCTCCATTCCCGCAGCGAAGGCATCAGCGTGCCCTGGACCTACGCGCTCAGCAACTCCGATTCCTTCGGCGTCAACTACACTTTGTCGCGCACCCTCTCCGAGCAAACCTTCTCCACCCCGGCAAGTTCGACCAGCTTGCCTCCCATCGATCTCCGCTCGCACACGTCCCGCCGCTCGCTCGGAACCGCCTGGGTGCACGATAGCGGCAGCGAGCACTTGCTTTTCTCGGACTCCGCCTCCGGCAGCTTTCTCGGCGGCAACGAAAACATGGTTCACGCTTCCGGCGAGACCGCGTACATTTTCCGCGATCCGCTTTTCGCCTCCACGAACGCCTGGGCTTTTCGTACCGCCCTCAGCGCCGCAGGCAGTTATCGCGGCGCAGCTCCTCTGTACTCCCGCTTTTTTGACGGCGATGAATTCGTTCGCGGCCTCCGCGACGGCGAACTCGGCCCGGTGGCCATGACCGAACGAACCACGCCTTCGGGGGTAATCGTCTTTTCGCCTTCCTACGCCGGTGCCAATCTCATCACCGCTGCCAATGCGGAATATCGCATACCGCTTCGCAACGGCGTCGAGGCCGCGGGCTTCTTCGATCTCGGATCGGGCTGGCTTCTTCCCAACTGGCTCGGCCCAAGCAAGCCCAATCTGCTCAGCACCACCAACGGAGTTCTTCACGGCTCGACAGGCATCCAACTCCAGTGGACCATCCCCGGAATCCAGGTTCCATTTCGCTCTTACTACTCGCTCAACGTGCTCCGACTCGACCGCCTGGTTCCTCTTTCTGAAAAGTCCCTCTTGCACGCGCACAATCGCTTCGGCGCTTTCGGCTGGGGACTCGGCTCGCTGTTCTAAGCCTGTTCCCGGGCACCGCTCCAGGTTGCCTGTTCCGCACCGCGCCCGCTGTACTACACTCGCTTCATCATGAAACACGACAAATTGTTGAAAGAAGCCTCGCACATCATCGAACCTTACTGCATCCCCAAGGGTGAAAAGTTTCGCCTCAAGGATTTCGAGCCCGCCGACACCAACGGCATCAAGGACAAGCGCGCCGCGCAAGGCCTGCTCGAAGACGGCATCGCCTGCCTCAGCCACTTCCAGGAAATGCTTTACGCGCAGGATCGTTGGGCTCTTCTGCTCATCTTTCAAGCCATGGACGCCGCCGGCAAAGACGGCGCCATCAAGCACGTCATGTCCGGCGTCAACCCGCAGGGCTGCGACGTTCACTCTTTCAAATCCCCGAGCCCGGAGGAACTGAACCGCGACTATCTCTGGCGCAACCACAAAGTCATCCCCGAACGCGGGAAGATCGGCATCTTTAATCGCTCCTACTATGAAGAAGTCCTCGTCGTCCGCGTGCATCCCACGTTTCTTCGCGCGCAGAAACTCCCCGACCGCCTCGTCACCAAGCACATCTGGGAGGAGCGCTACGAAGACATCAACGCTTTTGAGCGTTATCTCACGCGCAACGGCGTGGTGATCCGCAAATTCTTCCTGCACGTCTCCAAAGAAGAACAAAAGCAGCGCTTTCTCGAACGCCTTGAAGACTCAAAGAAGAACTGGAAATTCTCCATGGCCGACGTGCAAGAGCGCGGCTTTTGGAAGGACTACCAAGAAGCCTACGAGGAAATGATCCAGCAAACCGCCACCAAACACGCTCCCTGGTACGTAGTTCCCGCGGACAACAAATGGTTCACGCGCCTCGTCGTTGCCGGCGTCATTCTCGACGCCCTGAACGAACTCAATCTCTCTTTCCCCGACGTTGACAAATCCAAGCGCAAGGAGCTCGCCGCCGCTCGCGCTTCCCTCCTCGCGCAAAAAGACTGACTTTTTTTGGCTACTGCTTTTACAAAACTCATGGACTGCGTATACCTCGCGCAGATACATTGTGGAAGGCGAGGAGCAGCAGGCGATCGCCATCACAAAACTGAGCCTCGTAGAGGCAGAGCGCCTTCAGCGCGGTGAGGCTCGGTATTGATACCGCAGGCTCGGCGGCATCCGATCAGAGCGTGTGCGCGTGTTGTACCCAAGTTGATAGTTCAAGTGTTCTCCATCGTTCGGATAATCTTTGCCTGCCGGGTAGGGATACGGCAGCAGCGAGTGGTGCGGTAGCGGTTCGACGGTAAACGCATCCGCCGCATAAAAATCCAAATCCTTTTCGAAGCCATCCGCGTAGAAGAAGTAATCGCGCACCCAACCGGCGGGCAATCCCGGAAGCATGCGCGGGTCGAAATCGAGTTTTACGCCCTCGCCGGAGCCAAACACTACGAAGCGGTCATCGGAGGCGTTCAGGAGATCGCGCACGCCACCATAGCGTGTGTAGTTACCCGCCGCGCGCGCGTATGGCCCGGTCCTGCTGCGCTCCGCGTAGGAATACGTCGTGTCGCTCGCCGGATGCAAACGAATTTCCCGCGGATAGCCGAGAAACTCGAGCGCCGCCTCCGCCAGCGGTACTTCCGAAACGCGGATGTCTTTCGGGTCTGGCGTCTGATCGATGTGAATCGCGTCCCAATAGATCTTCAGGTTCGTGACGATACGGATCCGCCGTGTTCCCGGGGGCAGCTTGCCGGTCAAATCCGCAATCATGGTGCGTTCGAGACCGGCCGGAAAGCCCATGTCTTCGACCACGCGCACCCATTTGCCCTGCGCATCCTGTGCTTCGACGTGCGGCGCCATCACTTTGACGCCTGCTTGATCCGCCGCGTACATCGACGTCGCAGTGAAATAATCCGTGTAGCCGTCGATCAGGAGCCGCAGCGGCTTGTGCGCGTCCCACGCGCCAAGATCGAGTTCCACCCAATGCAGCTTGGCTAACCCCGCGAATGGCAAATCGTCAAAGTCTGTGACGTACTTGCGATCGGCTTGGGAAATCAGCGAAAGCACATCATGCCCGCGCTCATCCCACGCACCCAGCGGCGGGTGCGCATTTCGGCTGGCAATCACCCGACCGTCCGGAAACGGCGGCGCGCTCACGAAGCGTTCATTCGGAAAAACTTCGTACGCGGCGGGATGATCGATCGCCAGCAACCGTACTTGGTCCAGATAAACAGTCTCTTCCATCGGCTCGAGGAATCGGAAGCTCAGCATCCCGTTGCGAGGCTTCACGCTGCCCGCAGGCACTTTCAAGTATTCGTCAGGGTCTGGAACGTCACGCTCTCCCGGCGCGATCCAATGGCCCACGACGCCCGGCCCGATCATGTCGGCGATGAATTCATATTCATGCCCATTCCATGAAAACAGAATCGGGCAGGAGCTGCCCCGCCGGTCCAGTTCCGTTATCGATTGCACTTTTTTCGCGGCAAGATTGATTTCATCCTGCGGCACACCCGTCGGCCACAGCAGTCGCACCACTTCCGCGTTGGTCTCGGAACCCAGGCCCGCCAGAATCGGGGCGGCATTCTGTCCCAGGTACCCGGACGCGCCGGACGCTTCCCATTTCTGATACAGCGTGCCCGCATATACCTCGACTTTCGTTCCTATGCCACTTTTGTTATCGTTGAGCGCTTTTAGGTCGATGCTCATCCAACTGTGCTGATTTCCGCCGTTGTTGCGCAACACCGCCGGCGCGCCGCCCAATTGCGTCACAACCAAGTCCGGGTCACCATTTCCATCAATATCCGCGACCCCGATTGCGCGCGGCTCGTTCAACTTCACTTCATCGAGTGCCACGCTTTTTGTGACATCGCTCCAGCCCCTGCTGCCCAAATTGCGCAAGAGCCGCAGCTCGGCCCGGTTCGCCGTTTCGCCCGCCGCCACAAGATCGAGCCAACCGTCGTTGTCGTAATCGACTGGCGCAATGCCCCAACCCTTTTGCCAGCCAAAATCCGGCAGCGGTACGCGCTCGAGCCGCTTCCCCTGCACGTTGCGCCACAAACTGATCCCCGGCGCCCCCGCGTGCGTGAACGCCAGATCCATCCAACCGTCTTTGTCAAAGTCGAAAGCGACCACGCCAACCGCCGGCGGCAACTTTTCTTTTGCGAAATCCATCGCTTCGAACGGCGTAAATTTCCCTTCGCGCGGGTTCAGCAGAATAGACGCGCCCGTCGCTCCGCCTGCCAGAACAAAATCAATCGCGCGGTCATTGTTGAAGTCCGTTGTAACCACGCCGGCTCCCGTGGCCGCCGCACCGAGCGCCGTTTCTGCGGAAACGTCGGTGAACGAGCTATCGCCGTTGTTGCGCCACAAGATATTGTGCGCTGCGTTCCCTGCCGAACCTGCACCCGCCGCCATCGTGATGTACAAATCGAGGTCGCCGTCGTGGTCATAATCTACGAACGTGACGCCCACACATCCTTTTTCCCTGCGGATTCCCACTTTTTCCGTTACATCTTCAAGCTTTCCCTCACCCTCGTTGCGCAGCAGCTGCACGCCGTCGCTCAGGCATACCGCAAGATCGGTCTTCCCGTCATTGTCAAAATCGCCCGCAGCGCAGCCGAGTCCGCTGCCCGCAAGACGAATGCCCGCCGCCTGCGTTATATCCTCAAATCGCCCGTTGCCCAGGTTGCGCAGCAAATGGCTCGCCCCATTCGTCGCGCCGTTCACGAGAAAGAGATCAGGCTGGCCATCGCCGTCAAAGTCAAAAAAACACGCGCCCGTGCTTGCTCCGATGGCCACCGGGATTCCACCGCTGCTTTTTGAAACAAAGGGGCGCGCTTCCGGCGCGAAATGCACGGCAATTGCCGGCGGTACTTCCATCGCGGTACTCACCGGCAGTTCCGCCGTCGAAAATTTCCCCTGATCCCCGTAGCCTGCGCCGAACGGCGTGCCCAAATGTTCCGACGTGATTTTCTGAAATCGCGCCAGATGCTGCCGTGCCGCTTCCGTGTCGCCCTTGCGCTGCAAAGCGCGCGCCAGCCCGAACTCCGCGGACGCATGCACGGGATTGAGCACCAGCCCTTTCTCGAACGCGGCAATCGCATCGTCATATTTTTGGAGTTGCGTGCTGAGATAGCCGATAAAGTAATACGCGTCGGCTTCATTCGGTGTGATTTCCGTCACGCGCCGGAAAGCAACTATTCCCTTTTCCGGTTCCCCGCTGTCTTTGAGCGCCAACCCGAGGTTATACCACCCATGGGGATCGTTCGGCAGCTCGACGGTCGCATCAGTCAAAGCCGCGCGCGCCGCTTCCAGCTTCTGCTGCCCGAGCAGTGCCACCCCTAAATTCAATCGCGCCACCGCGAACTTCGGATCGGCTTCCAGCGCTTGCGCAAAGTACTTTTGCGCGTCCGCGGGTCGTTGCTGGTTCATATGCGCGACTCCCAGCGTGTTCAATCGGTAGGCTTCCGAGGCGTTGGGCTTCCGCTCCGGCTTTTTCGCTGCCGCTGTTTTGTCCTGTCCCGTGCCTCGAACGACCTGCCTACCAATCGCCCCGAAAAAACACACGAGCGCGCCAGCGCCGAGCACCATTCCACGCCGAACTGTTGAGTCGATCAAAGTCTTCTTCCTCTTCGCGCCGAATCCCGCAATGCGTGCAAGATTCTTCCCGCCCAAGACCTTTGAAATTCTCGCGGCTGCTTCCCGCAAGGTCAACTTATTTTATCTTTTTGATCTTGGTTTCACCTTTTGCATCGCTTCATGCTTGACCCGCATCCCATCCTACGCATACTCTCGCCGTTCCCCTTATGACCACGCCGCGCTCCTTCTCCACGATCTCGGAAGCCGCCCGAGACATTCGCTCGAAGAAGCTTTCTCCAGTAGAACTGGTCGAATCGCATCTCGGTCGCATCGCCTCCCTGCAACCGAAACTCAATGCCTTTGTTCACCTGGACGCAGACCGAGCTCGCGCGCAAGCTCGCGCCGCCGAAACGGCCATGTCAGTTAGCGAGCCGCCGGGCCCTCTTCGCGGCGTGCCCCTTACCATCAAGAGTTGTATCGACGTCGCCGGCTGGCCTTGCCCCGCCGGCTCCCTTCTTCGCAAAGATTACGTCCCCCGCACCGACGCCCCTCTCGTTGCGCGGCTAAAATCAGCCGGCGCCGTTCTTCTCGGCAACACCAACACTCCGGAATTTCTGATGGCCTACGAGACGGACAACCTTCTCACGGGCAAAACCAGCAATCCCTGGAACCTTGAATACTCCGCAGGCGGCTCGAGCGGCGGCGAGGCTGCCGCGATCGCTGCAGGCTGCTCGATGGGCGGCGTCGGAAGTGATGGCGGCGGCTCCCTTCGCGTGCCCGCTCATTTTTGCGGTATCTGCGGACTAAAGCCCACGCCCGGCCGCATTCCTACCACCGGTCATTTCCCCTCAGGTGCCGGCGCGTTCGGTTGGATCGGTGTTGTCGGCCCTATGGCGCGCACCATCGCCGATGTGCGCGCGCTTTTCGAAGTCATGGCCGGCCCCGATGCGGGCGACACGCACTCCGCTCCGGTTCCGCTTCGCTCTTACTCCGAAAAGGATTTGCGCTCAACGCGCATCGGCGTTTTAGAAAGTTCCGCGCTTGGCCAAGGCACGCCCGAGACGCGCGCGGCCATCGACCGCGCTGCCAAAATGCTCAGCGACCACGGATTCGCCGTTGAGTCATTCGAAATGCAGGGTCTCGACCGCGCTTTCGAACTCTGGTGGTTTTTCTTCGGCCCGGTTATCGCCCATCTGCTCAACGCCAATCTCTCTGGGCACGAATCGCAGCTTAGTCCCATGCTCTGCGAATATCTTTCGCACGCCGCTTCGCCCAATCCTGTCTCGCTCGATCAGTTCCTTCAGGCTTGCGCCGAGCGCGACCTCCTTCGCGAAAGAATTCTCCGCCAAATGGGCAACGTCCCTATCCTTCTCTCCCCAGTCTCCTCCGCGCCCGCGTTTCGCCACGGCGCAGGAAACTACAACCCTGCCACTGGCTACCTCGACACCATGCGCTTTTCGCAATGGCTCAACTTAACCGGCTTCCCTGGCGCCTCGGTCCCGATCAGCTTTTCGAACGAAGGTCTTCCTATCGGCGTGCAAATCATCGGCCGGCCCTTTGAGGAGGAACTGGTCCTCGCCGTCGCCGAGGCTCTCGAGAAATCCAGGGGCCCCTGGCAAGCGCCGCTCCTTGATCTTCGTTAGCCGCGGGGAGCTTTATTGCGGTTGCTTCGTCAGTTCCGGGTTCGGAACAGGCTCCTGTTCCAGCGCGTTGCGCTCCTTGTTCAACTGGGCATCTATCGATTTCTGCGCCGCCGCGAATTCCAATTGCGCCTCTTTCTCCCGGCCCAACTGCGCAAGGATTCTGCCGCGCAAAAAGTGCCCGCCGTGGATTTCCGGTGACAGCCCGAGCGCTGCGTCGGCCATTTTCAACGCGTCCGCCAATTTTCTTTGTTTCTGATAAAGCTTGGCCAAGCCGAGGTACGCTCCGTCGCTTTTTGGATTTCTCTTGAGCGCCTCGCGGAATTCCTTCTCGGCCTCGTCATCCCTTTGCATCCGCGAGTAGAGCGCTCCCAGCTGCTCATAGTCGTCTGCAAGGTCCGGCTCCAGTTCGATGTCCTTCCGGAACTCTCCCTCAGCCCGGTCATGCTGGCCAAGGCGCATGTACGTAATGCCTAAGTCCAAATGCAAGAACAGCAGGTTGGGATTGATCGCCGCGGCCAGTTCCAATTCTTCTTTTGCTTCGGGCACTTCGTATCGGTTGAGGAACGCCTTCCCAAGAATCAGGTGGTATTCCGCCGTTTGCCCGCCGACTGCGATCATTTGCTTCACAGTTTTTTCATCGAGTTCCTTCTGACCAGACTCTACCGCTGCGATATCCAGCAGATAAAGATACGGCACATCATTCGATTTCTCCTCCCACAGAGGCTCCAGCACCTTGACTGCCTCTCGATAACGCTTCGAGAGGACCTCGCAAAGCCCCAAAAGGTAGCGCGCCTGCTCCGAACCCGGGTCTTCGCGTAGAACAGACGCTAGCGGCGCAATTGCGGCGGCATAATTTCCGCGCCGGTATTCCACTAGCCCGATGTTCAACCGGATGCCGGCCAGCTGCGGGTCCAGCGTTTCGGCTTTTCGCAAAAGCTGAATCGCCCGGTCCCATTGTTGGCGCCGCATGGCGATCACGCCAAGATTCGAATATGCCGCCCCCGAACCCGCGTCCGCCGCAAGAACTCGCCGAAACGCCGCCTCTGCGGCGTCGAGCTTCCCGTCCCGCAGCGCCGCCTGTCCTTCCACAAACCACTTTTCAAGATTCGAACGGGGAGCGTCATGCGATCCCGCCGAAGCTGACTGCTCAAATGTGTCATTTCCTCCCGGCTGCGGCCACGCTGAAACGGTGGCCGCCGCACCACACAAAACAGCAAGAACCAAGGCGCAAGCGTTAGGCAAACGAGGAAATATTCTCATCACCAGGTAGTGTCCGGTACCGCCGTTGAAATTACAAGAAGCGTAGCTCTGGCGAAACTATTCCTTAACTTCAGACTTTGAGAGCCCGGCCTTGCCCCCGAACGCGTTCCGATCTTGTCTTGCACGTTGCCGGTTTCCATGGGCCGCCCCATGGCCAACGCGCGGTTAACTCTATGTCTTGTCATGCGCTTACCCTTGGGGCATGAAGGGCTTACGCTGACTGCAGCCGAAGTCCCCCCTCTACTTCCGTTTTTCCACTTTTGACCTTGAACTTTTGACTTGACACATGGCTCTCATAGCAGTATTAACTCGTTTTAATAAGCAGCTCCGGTGCAATTTTGGCAAAGTCGAGTGGTGGGGGCTGTCTCAGTGAGGGGCTATCTTCGAACGCCGGTGGTCGCAGAACGCGCAGGGGCCTCCCGAACTGTGTCTTCAGTTTCCATCCGTTTCTGTCGTCACCCATTCCCATTTTTTCTTTGGAGGTTTTACCGTGACGGAAAACTTTAGTTGTTTGCAACAGGGAAACAGAATCCGGAATGTCGCGCAATTGCGGCTCTGCGTCTTCATGATCGCCCTAATGCTTCCTCTCGCCGCGCGCGCTCAGGATACCGGCTATATCAGCGGCACGGTCGTAGATAAATCCGGCGCCGCGGTCGTTGGCGCTCAAGTGGTCCTCACCAACGTCGCTGGCAGCTTGACACGTACCACAACTTCAAACGCCGACGGTGCATACGTTGTTTCCGGTTTGCCTGGCGATACCTATAATTTGGTCGTGACTGCCCAAGGTTTTCAAAAATTCTCCGTACAGAAGATCGTACTCACCGTTGCCGAAAAGGCCCGCGTTGACGTGCAACTCACTGTCGGGGCTATTACGCAAACAGTTGAAGTTACCGGCGAAGCCATTGCCCAAGTCGAAACCACTTCTTCCGATCTCACCAGCACCATCACCGGCAAGCAGATCGATAACCTCGTGCTCAACGGACGCAATTTCACGCAACTCGTTAATTTGGCGCCCGGCGTGGTCAGCCAGACGGGTCAAGACGACGCCAAGGTCGGCGTCTACGGCAACGTGGCCTATAGCATGAATGGGGGCCGCACCGAGTACAACAACTGGGAGCTTGATGGCGGCGACAACATGGATAATGGAAGCAACGCTACCTTGAACGTCTATCCGAATCCGGAGGCCATCGCCGAATTCAAAGTCCTCACTTCCAACTATGGCGCACAGTATGGCCGAAATGGCTCCGGCACCGTGGAAGTCGAAACCAAGTCGGGCACCAGCTCTTTCCATGGCAGTGCCTTCGAATACTTACGCAACGAATTCTTTAATGCCAAGTCCTGGGAAGAAGGGGCCAATCCAACTGCCAAGAAGGCCCCCTACAAGAAACATGATTTCGGCTATACCATTGGCGGCCCCGTTTACATTCCAAATCACTACAACGCCGACAAGAAAAAGACCTTTTTCTTCTTTTCCGAGGAATGGCGGCGGGAAAAGAATCCCCACACCACTGGAGCCGTAAACGTCCCTTCGGATGCCGAGCGCACTGGAAACTTCAGCGATCTTTGCCCTGCGCCAGGAACGACTTTTTACCACGACGCAACTTTAGCGCCCTCCGGTGCACCTGTTTTTCCGGATTGCCCGGCTTCCGGTGCGGGAGTTCCCAAAAACTCTTTCGTCGGCTTCCCGAACAATACTGTAACCATAGATCCTGTCGGTCAGGCGTTGCTCGCGCTCATCCCGAACGCGACTCCGGGTTTGACCAACAATGGGTTTCCTGCGGTCGTACAAACCGTTTCCCTTCCAGAAACCTGGCGGGAAGAGCTCGTTCGAATCGATCACAATATCACCGACAATTACCGGCTAACATTCCGTTATATCCATGATTCCTGGCAGACGCAGACCGAGAATCCTCTCTGGGGCAACGGTTCCAGCTTCCAGGATGTCAATACCGAGTTCGTCGGCCCAGGCACGAGCTTTGTGGCCCGCCTGAATGCAAACATCTCGCCAACGTTGCTCAATGAGTTTGTGGCCAGCTACACTGCGGATCACATTTTTCTTACGGCTCTTCACAACCCTCCGCTTTCTTCCCCTTTCCCGATGGGCGTCCTTTTTAACAACGGTCAGGGGGGAAAGCTCCCAGCACTCTCGCTGGGCAACAACGTTGCCTACGGGGGCGGTTTTAGTGCGGACACCGGATACTTCCCATGGAATAACGCCAACCCCGTCTACACGTACCGCGACAACATGACCAAGATTGTGAGAACTCACACGATGCAGTTTGGCGTTTACATAGCGTTCGCGCAAAAGAATGAGCAGAATTCACCCTATATCCAAGGTATTTTGACGTTCGATTCCAGCAATACATCGATTCCCAGCACGGGAAACTCCTTTGCGGACCTGCTCGTGGGCAAGGTTGCGCAGTTCTCTCAGGTCAATCTCCAAGCCAAATATTACAATCGCTACCGAATCGTAGAACCCTATTTCCAGGACGATTGGCGCATGACAAAAAACTTCACTCTCAATCTCGGCTTGCGCCTCAGCCTCTATGGCACTTATCGCGAGCGGTATCGCCACGCCTTCAACTTCGAGCCAACCGCCTTTACCACGGGCGGATCACCTGTGATTGACGACGGCTCCGTTACGGGACAGGAAGGTGCCTTCGTCCCTGGCCCCGGCAATCCCTTCAACGGCGTCATTCAATGTGGCGGTCCCGGTGGAGCCTCGCTCATTCCTGGCCTGGTAACGAACTCTTTCCCTGGTGCGACCGTAGGTTCCTCCTCGGAGGCCGGCTGCCTGAAAGGACACCTGTTTAATCCCGCGCCGCGCATTGGTTTTGCTTGGGACCCCAAAGGTGACGGCAAAATGGCCATTCGCAGCGGCTACGGCATCTTCTTTGAGCATACCAATGGAAACGAAGCCAATACCGAGTCACTCGAAGGCTCTGCACCCTATTCTCTCAACGCCTCCCAGTTCAACATCAATGGCTACGGCAACATCGGTGGAGGGGGGCTACTGTTTCCTCTATCCGTTTACTCCATTCCGAACAAGGCCATCTGGCCTTACGTGCAGCAATGGCACCTGGACGTTCAAAAGGAGCTTCCCAGCCACTTCGTGGCAACGGTCTCCTATGTCGGAAGCAAAGGCACTCATCTCACCCAGCAGCGCAACCTGAACCAGCTTCTCCCTGTGTCTTCTGGCAACCCCTTTGCCGCCGGTCAGCCAATTACGTCCGCCGACTGCAACAGTTTGTCTGCAAGCGGAACGCTGGCTAACGGAACACCGGTCACAGGCCAAGCCGCTACCAATTTGGGTATCGCCTGCGGCAATGATCCCAACCCCTCGCGTCCTAACGTGGGGTTTGGTGACCTCACCCGCCTGGAAGACCAGGCAAACTCCATCTACAATGCCATGCAAGCTACCGTGCGGCGCACGGTGGGCGATCTCACGCTAAGCTTTGCGTACACTTACAGCCACTCAATTGACAACTCCTCGGACAGATATGACGGAGCCTTCGTCAACACCTACAACCTCGCTAACAATCGCGCGAGTTCCAACTTTGATCTGCGCCACAATCTGGCCATCAGCTACGTTTATGCACTGCCGTTCTTTAAAGGTTCCGGGCTTACTCACCACGTACTAGGAGGATGGCAGGTCTCTGGCATCACCATCGCACAGACCGGCACTCCGTTTAGCGTCACCAATGGGACCGATTTTGGTGACGCAGCGGGTGTGGCGAACGGCGTTGGCACAGGCTCTCGCCCGGATTTTGTGGGTAACCCTCAGGTCTCGTCGCAGGTCAACGTACCCGGCATCCGCGGCCCACTGCTTTTTAATCCCGCGGCTTACGCGGTCCCGACCGGCCTGACCTTCGGTGACGTGGGTCGCAATACGCTGAGCAACCCCGGCCGCTTGAATTTCGACTTCGGGCTGTTCAAGCGTTTCTCGTTCACCGAAACACGAGCGCTCGACTTTCGCTGGGAGAACTTCAATCTTTTCAATCATACTCAGTACAATGGCGTTAACGGCAGCATGGACTGCGTCGGGCCATCCGGCACCGCCGGCGATCCAAGCTGCATAACCTCGTCTGGATTCTTGCATGCCAGCGGCGCTCACTTGGCGCGCCGCATGCAGTTCGGCCTGCGCTTCCAGTTCTGACGGTTTCAGCTCAAGGGGCGGCCCGACTTAGTTAGACCGCCCTTCTTTTTCGGTCGAATCGCTGTTCCCTTTTCTTCTCGAAGAGGTAAAATGCAGCGCATGAACCGACGCACATTTATCGGCACTTCGCTTGCCGCAACTCTTTCCGCCGCCGCCAAACCCAGCTGGGCCGCGGCTCGCCTCAACCCAGGGTTTGCCAAAGCAATTCCTGAAAACCCAACGCACAAAATCGCGCGCATCGGCCTCCAGCTCTACACCGTTCGCGCCGCCATGAAAACCGACTTTGGCGGCACTATCGCCAAAGTTGCCGCCACCGGCTACAAGGAAGTGGAATTCGCTGGCTACTACGACCATTCGCCGAAAGAAATTCGTGAACTGCTCGACAAAGACGGCCTGGTTGCTCCTTCCTGCCACGTCGGCTACGACGTCGTCGAGAAAAAATGGTCCGAAGCTCTCGAAGCTGCGAAAATTGTTGGCCACAGCTATATCATTTGTCCCTGGATCGACGAAAAACAGCGCACCGGGCCCGACGGATGGAAGCGTGCAGCGGATCTCTTCAACAAAGCCGGCGAAGAAAGCCAAAAAGCCGGCATCCAATTCGGCTACCACAATCACTCCTTCGAATTTCAGCCAGCCGATTCTCTCGGCGGCAAACTTCCTTACGATTTTCTTCTCGCCGAAACGGATCCCAAACTCGTCGCCATGGAGATGGATCTCTGCTGGATCAGTGTCGCCGGGAAAGATCCCATCGCGTATTTCGATAAATACCCCGGGCGCTTCCCTCTTGTGCATGTCAAGGATTGGGTCAAAGACGCCAGCTCCAACAGCGGCTACCAGGGCGCCATGGGGCAGACCGTCAGGTATGGCGGACACATGGCCGACGTCGGCCAAGGCTCCATCGATTGGAAAAATCTTTTCGCGCACGCGGACAAAGCCGGCATCCAACACTATTTCGTTGAGAATGACGATCCGAAATCTGCTTTCGACGACATCAAAATCAGCTACACGTATCTGCGCAATTTGAAATTCTGAACGGTATCTCGGGCCAAGCGGTAGCTCAGGCCAGGCCGTAGCTCAAGCCTTCAAGCCTGAGGTCCTTTCCACTAGCTTCGCGGGTGGCGCTGAAGCACTTGTGGAGTTGGCCAGCGGTTCTCATTTCTTGTTGCTGTAGGTCCGCGGCCCCTTGGCTTTTGACTTTGGTTTCGAACTGTCCACTGAACTCAACTTCCTTGAGGAGCGCAACATGAAAAAAGGCCTGTCACGCCGCGAATTCCTCGAACGCAGCGCCGGCGCTACCGGCGCGCTCGCCGCTTCGCCCAGAATTTTTCTCGAGCCGGAGCACATTCCTCTGCCCTTACAATCACCTTCGCCGAGCGACCGCGTGCGTTTCGGCATCATCGGCATCGGCATGCAGGGCTCGGGCCTGCTGACGAATGCCGTGCAGCTCTCCGGCGTCGAATGCGTCGCCGCCGCCGATCTCTGGGACGGCCGCCACACGCTTTCGAAAGAAATCGCCGGCGACAAAGTCGTCACCACGCGCCGCTATAAGGAACTTCTCGACAACAAGGAGATCGACTGCATCATCGCCGCCGTTCCCGATCACTGGCACAAAGATGTTGTCATCGATGCGGTGAACGCCGGAAAGGACATCTACTGCGAAAAGCCCATGTCGCATTCCGCTGCCGACGGCGTGGCCATGGTGGCCGCGGCGAAAAAAACCGGCCGCATCGTGCAGATTGGATCGCAGCGCGTCAGCTCGGTCATCTGCGCCAAAGCAAAAGAGCTGCTTGCGAACGGTATCGTCGGCACGCTCACTCTCGTCGAGGGTACCTACGGTCGCAACGATCCCACCGGCGCGTGGGAGTATCCACCGCCGCCGGACCTGGCTCCCAGCAATTTCGATTGGGACACCTGGCAAGGCGATACGCCTAAAAAACCCTGGGATCCTGACATGTCCCCAAAATATTTTGCGCGCTGGCGGTGCTGGCGGGAATACGGAACGGGGCTCGCCGGCGATTTGCTCGTTCATCTGGTGAGCGGCATGAACTTCATGCTGGGGCGGAACGAGCCGCCGAGAAAAGCCTTGGCGCTCGGCGACATTTTGCGCTTTAAGGACGGCCGCGACATGCCCGACGTCCACGCCGTTCTTTTCGACTACGGTGAAGGCCGCGCGCCGGTTTATCTGCGCTTGAATCTGGGTTGCGAAAGCCCAGAGACCTATCGCTTCCAGGGCTCCCGGGGAATCCTGGAAGTGACGGAATTCACCATCACTTATTATCCGCAATCCGGCGTGGACGAAGCTCCCAGCTATTACACCTATGGTTTTCCGCGCGCCATGCGCGAAGCCTATTTCAAGCAATGGCACGAAGAGCACGATCCCAAGCCGGGCAAAGAGCCCGTGTCTGAGGGCTACAACTACCGGGGCGCTTCCTGGGACGAGGAAAAGCCTCACCTCTGGAAATTCTTCCAGGCTGTGAAGTCTCGCCAGCCCGTCGTCGAAGATGCTGTATTCGGCAACAACGCGGCGCTGGCCTGCCACATGGCCAACGAATCCTACTTCCGCAAAGCCGCGGTTACTTGGGACGCTGCCACGAACACGATCAAAACCCAGTAAGCTCGCTGACAGAAGGATTGTTCATGAGGGGCACGGTTCTTCGTGCCCCTTTCTTCTACAAAGCGGACCCAGTAGGCGCTAGCGAGACAGGTGTTCCGCCTCTGCTTTCTGTCGTCCGGCTATTTGCGCCTACTGTTCCTTCGGCTCTTCGGACACGATGGTTATAAGGAAGGCGTTACGATCCGAGTAGGAAAACTGGTGCCCCTCGAGATCGGCGCGGTGTTCCATCGACCTGTAGAGCTGGAAACCGTCGTTCTGGACGGCGTTAAAGTATTTGACGTTTTTGAGCACAACACCCTTTCCGTCGGCACCCGGCTCGCGCCTGAGCTTCAAGTAAGCCTCTTTTCCGTCGGCCAGCTTCGCTTCGACAACATCGCCCGACTGCCGCACTTCGATGGGCGCTTCCTGCACTTTTAACTCGCCCCACTCCAGACCGTAAGTCTTCAGAATGATGGGCGCCAGCGCGTCGCGCTGCTCCTTAGTCGTCTTCGGGTCGAAGGAGACGACCACCCACGTCCCCTTCTTCTCTGTCCCCCACTGGTCACCGATGTCTCCCGTCAACCAGTATTTGGCGTTTGCCAGATCAACGTTTCCGGAATGCCCTTCGCGGACGGTCACCGCCATGTTGAATTCGCACATGGGATGTTCCGCATGTTTGTTGAAATAGCACTGGCAAAAAAGATGGCAACTGCAGGCTTCCACGTAGTCGGCTTTCATCCGCCACGAAGATTCCCCTGGCGCCGCCGCTAATGACGCCGCCAGCGCCAGGACCAACCCAGTTCCAACCAATGGTGATGCTTTCATGTCCTCTCCTTTTATCGATGGAATACGAACTCAACCATGAACCGCTCGATTCCCGAATTCGTGTAAGCAAGCCCTCAACATCGTTTGTGGTGTAAGCGTCTGACTATTGGCCCGAGAACGCCTGGCAGGAAACGCTCGGGTGCCAATTCACAAACGCGCCATTGGGATTTTCCTTCCACGCCCACACGTGAAGCGTATAAAACGCCGGGAGGCCGAAGCGATTAGGGCTCTCGAAATAATGAAAGAGCTGTCCCATGAGCTGGGGCGCCCCTTGACCCGGATGTGCTTTGTCCCAGTCGCTTGCAATCACCAGAAAGTCAGCACCGATCAATTGCAGGCGGCCGTCGGGCATCGGTTCGTAGATCACGATCTGCGGGCGTGTCGAGTCGATTTCGCCGAGCCCCACCAGTTTCATGTTCACAAAGTGAAGGCCCATGGCACCCGCATCCGGCCCGCTGACGCAGCCGAATAGGAGCGAGTACCCTTCCGCCTCGGCCACTGACACATCCTTGAACCGTTCGGTCGAGTCCCGAACAACTTTAAGAAGCGTGGCTTGGGCCGTTGTCAGTCGTTGAGGTTGTGCGGTGGCCTCGTGCGTGTGTCGGTTGCGCGCCAGAGCGCCACCGGGGCATGCTCCCGCCAGAACGAGAGCCAGCGTCGAATGCTGGATTTGCCTTGCGAGTCTTCCGATTCTCATGCTAGCAGCCTCCCTTGCTGAAATAGGTGATCAAACAATCCACTGCGCTTGACTCCTAAAGCGGCCCCGGATGCGCTAGAATCGTCACATTCGCAGGGCTGAAGCGGCGCCAGGACTGCTTGTGTTCTGCCGAGGGTGCCAACCCTCCGCCGGGAATGTCCTTGAGGAGTTCTGAAAGATTTCTTGAGAAGTTCTTCGCTTGGGTGTGGCATTGAAAGCAAAGCACTTATACACATTCGGGCCTTACCAACTCGAAGCCCAAGAGCGAGTCTTGCGGCGCGACGGGCAGCCCGTCACGCTCCCGCCAAAGGACCTGGAAACCCTCCTCGTGCTAGTCGAGAGGGCCGGGCACATCGTCGAAAAAGAAGAGTTGCTAGAAAAAGTGTGGCCGGGGGTTTTCATTGAGGAAGGCAATTTGTCCCGCCACGTCTTTAACCTGCGGCAGGTGTTGGGCGACAGCCCCGATGGGCGCAAATACATCGAGACCATCCCCAGGCGAGGCTACCGTTTCGTTGCTTCGGTGCGCGAAGATGGCGCAGCCACGGCTTCAGATCCAGCGGCGTCCCCGGCGTCTGGGCCGGCTCAAACCGCAAGTCAAGTCGACGTAAAGAGAACACTCTGGTTTTTGCCGCTAACCGTGTTGATTGCGCTAGCCGTGACGGCGATGCTAGTGTCGCGGCGATTCTGGTCGCTGAGACCTCCCCCTCAAAGAGCCATGCTTGCAGTGCTCCCCTTTGCGAATTTGAGCGGTGATCCGCGCGAAGATTATTTTGCCGATGGTCTGACGGAGGAGATGATCGCCCAGCTCGGCCAGCTCCAGCCCACCAAGCTTGGGGTAATCGCCCGAACCTCCATCGTGCGATACAAAGGTACAAAAGAAAACGTTGCCCAAATTGGTCAGGAACTCGGAGTTGGTTATTTGCTCGAAGGCAGCGTGCGCCGCGGCGGTGATCGCGTGCGCGTGACGGCCCAGCTGATTCAGGCGGGAGAACAAACGCACCTCTGGGCCGAAACCTATGAGCGGCCCCTTACCGATGTTTTAACCATTCAAAGAGAAATCGCCGAGAAGATTACCCATTCTCTTTCTATCCAATTGCTACCCGTCGAGACAGGTTCCGCCGCCACCTCGCCTGTCAATCTGGAAAGCTACGATAAATACCTTCTGGGTCTCCATGAACTCGGAGAAGGCACGCGTGAAAGCGTGAATAAGGCAATTGAGTATTTCCAGGGAGGAATTGCTAAGGACGCGAAAGACGCCCGTCTCTATTCGGCCCTGGCCGAAGCCTACGATGCCTCAACCACGTATTACAGTTCCCCAGCCGAAGTGATGCCGCGCGCAAAGGAAGCGGCATTGCGCGCTGTTGACCTCGACACCCACCTCGCGAGCGGGCACGTTAGGCTTGGCTATGTGCGCTTGTTTTTTGATTGGGACTGGCCGGCCGCAGAAAGGGAATATCGCCGGGCGCTCGACATCAATCCCAGCCTGCCGGAAGCTCAATTGGGTTATGCCAATTACCTCGGAACTTTGGGGCGCTTCGATGAAGCGCTCTCGCGCGTCCAGCAGGCCTACCTTTACGATCCGCTGGCGGTCGAAAGCCGCAACGAAGCGCTGTGGATCTACTACTTCTCCGGTCGCATGCCGGAAACCATCGAGCAGTGCCGGAAAACCATTGAGTTAGCGCCCGCGGCAGGCACTGCTTATGCCGTCCTCTCGATGGCTTACGCCCAGATGGGGCAACAAGCCGAAACGCTCCGCGCTGCCGAGGACACCGTCCGCATTTCCGGGGATAGCCCTAGTTTGACTGCCACAGCAGCGTGGGCGCTCGCCCATATAGGCCAGAGCGGCAAGGCTAAACAGCTTCTAGCCAAGGCATTGGAGCAAGCCAAGGAACACTATATCTGCCGGTTCATCGTGGCCGATGCCTATACCGAACTGGGGGAAAACGAGAAGGCTATCGAGTCCATGCAGCAAGCCTTTCTTCAGCGATCCACTTGAATACCCTGGATCGGGGTGGATCTCCGACTGAACCCGCTGCGAAGCGATCCCAGGTTTCAGGATCTTGTCCGGCGCATTGGTATTCCCTCGGTAGACCCTCAGCAACAACAAAAATAGGTCAGCGGTTCGTGACAGCCTAATCCGCGACCTTCAAGTCGTAAACCGTAAGTCTTGGTATCGAGCACCGATGCTTGAAAAAATCTGCGAGCTCCATTAGCGTCCTTACTCCAGGTCCAAACGTCCAATGGAAGGCAGGGGCGGCGGAAGCGAACCGACCTGAAGTACGTCTCTACAAATGAACCTACTCAGGATCGCGTGTGCGGTAGTTACCTTGGCGCTGGGCGCGAGCGCAGGCGCGGCGCAAGTAGCGACTTCGCAGTATGACAATTTGCGGACGGGCGCGACGCTCGACGAGAAATCCCTGACTCCGCAAAACGTGAACGAAAAGCAGTTCGGGAAGCTGGGCGCATTCGAGGTCGATGGAGCGGTGTACGCGCAACCATTATTCCTTCCTGCGGTAGAGATCCCTCGAAACGGCAAACACGACGTGCTTTTTGTAGCCACGGAGCACGACAGCGTGTATGCGTTCGATGCCAATCGCCCGAATGATCCGCCGCTGTGGCACGTGAGTTTACTCAACAAGCGGCGCGATGAGGAGACAGTTCCCGCACGAGACGCGCAGTGCCCTTTCATCCAACCTGAAGTCGGCATTACCTCAACCCCGGTGATTGATCTGCAGTCGGGAACCCTGTACGTGCTGGCACGCACGATGATCGGCCATTTCTTCAAGGACAACAAGTATTTTCAGTCCTTGCATGCCTTGGCAATCACCACGGGGGCGGAGAAATTTGGCGGACCAAAGCAAATCGCGGCGCGAGTTCGGGGCCGGGGCGATGGAAGCAAGAACGGGGAAGTACAGTTCGACGCGTTGCGAGAAAACCCGCGGGCGGCCCTGTTGCTCGCGAACAAGACTCTCTATCTTACGTGGGGCTCTTCCTGCGACGTGGATCCGTACCACGGCTGGGTGATGGCGTACGACCCGCAGACGCTCGAGCAGAAGGCGGTGTTGAACGTTACGCCGGACGGGAGCGAAGGCGGCATCTGGGCGAGCGACACGGGACTGGGCGCGGACGCGGATGGCAGCGTTTATATGGCCACCGGCAACGGCACCTTTGACGCTGCTTCGGGAGGACGAGATTACGGCGACACGCTGCTGAAGCTCGAGCTCCATAATTCTTCGCTCGTTGTGACTGACTCCTTTACGCCCTTCAATCAGGCACAACTGAGTGACGCGGACGCCGATTTGGGCTCGAGTGGGCCCGTGCTATTGCCCGATCAGCCGGGACCGCATCCTCACCTGCTTCTACAGCCGACCAAAGGCGGAATGATTTACGTGATTGACCGCGACCGGATGGGACAGTTTCAGGCACAGGGAGATGCGGTGGTCCAGAGGATGCACATGGCCGGGGGCGGATACGGCGCGATGGCCTATTGGAACGGCCACGCCTTCTTCGCGTCGAGCGATGACTATCTCTGTGATTACGCCATCGCGAACGGACAACTCACGTTGAAAACACGGTCGAGCATCAAATTCGAGAACCCCGGCGCCACGCCTTCCGTTTCGGCCGACGGTAGGAAGAACGCCGTCGTCTGGGCCATCGCAACCAAGACTTGGAACGGCGCCGAGCGGCCCGCCGTGCTCTATGCGTTTGATGGCAACCATATCGAGCAGCCGATTTACACTTCGGAGCAAAACAGCAAGCGCGATCGCGCCGCGATGGCGACACGGTTCGCGATTCCGCTCGTCGTGAATGGGCGCGTGTATTTCGGAGCGCGTGGGGAAGTCGAAGCGTATGGATTGCTGAAATAGAGTCAGAGGGTCAGGGGTCAGGCCTTGGGGATTACGGAGCAAGCGGGGGAGCGCCATGAAAAGTCTTCGAAGAGCCGGCCGGCTCTGCGCGGCGATGCAGGTTGGGTTTGCGCTCGGGTTTGTGTTTGTTGCGACGGGCAGGGGGCAAGAGGCGGCGGGCTTTACGGAAGTCACGCCAAACGTTCTGGTGTTTGCCACCAGAACGGGCAATGTGGTGGCTTTGGTTGGGCCGGATGGCGCGCTGCTCATCGGAACGCCGTCGGCGGACAGCACCGAGCGCATCAGCAGCGAACTGGCAAAGCGCACGAAGTCTCCGGCCCGCTACGTGCTGATTGCTCCGGAAGACCCGGCCCACTCGGAAGGTGATGCGGGATGGGGCCGGCGCGGCGCGTTCGTGGCCATGCAAGAAAAGACCCTGGAACGAATTGGCGGGCACGTCATGGGTGCGCCCAAGCCGCCGTCGGAGGAATTCGTGAAGATGGGCGTCGACCGGCCGAGGATTTCGTTCTCGGAAGTGATGAGCTTCGACCTCAATGGCGAGGCGGTCCACATCGTGAAACAACAGCCCGGTTACAGCGATTCGGACGCGCTGGTGCATTTTCACTTGGCCAAACTGGTGTACTGGGGCGAAGCGTTTCCCGGCGACGGCTATCCGGAGATCGCTTTCGCGCAAGGCGGGACGCTCGATGGCCTGCTGAAAACTCTCGGCGGATGGACGGATCCCGGGTTTCACGTGGTGCCGGCGCGCGGCGAAGTGACGACCGGCGCGGGCCTGAAAGCGTTTTGCGACATGATCGTCACTGTTCGCGACCGCGTGCGCCATTCGATCGATGCCGGGCGCACGGAGAACCAGGTGATCGGGGAGCATCCGACGGCGGAGTTTGATGCACAGTGGGGGCACGGGCGAGTTCCGCCGGACGCATTCGTGCACGAGATTTATAGAGCGTTGAAGACCGACAAGTGAATGGAACAGAAAAAATCGCTGCGCCAAAAAAGATTGAAGGCGCAACAGCTCTTCAGCGGTTGCGCCCCCTTCCATTGGGCCGCAAAGTTTTTGAAGCTCTCCGGCTCAATCTGTGCGGGAGAGTAAACCTGGCGACTTTTCCTGGCAAGAGGAATCTGCAAGTTTCGCTGTGGAAAGCTGTGCACGGCTGTGCAAAAACGCAATTCTTTGCCGTAGCTGATTTTGGAGTTTCGTCTCAAGAAGCGGTTAACGCCAGTTTTTGACGCGCGGCCAGACCGCCTGCAAATTCCCCTTCAAGCCCCGACAGAGCAGAATCGGGCGCGTCTCATAGAAATAGGCGTAAGGAATGTCCAGAGTTGCGCCGACTTCGACGGAAGAGAATTCCTTCCGCGCGCCCGACTCGGGCTCGCCGACAAGAATGACAATCTCGCCGGTGTAGCTGCGCGGTCCCCAGAAAAAATAATTTTGATGGCCGCTAATGGCTCGGGGCAGCCCGTAACGCGGACCGAAAAAGTCGATCGCGCCGGCCTGGCCGTAGTTGTCACAGAAAATGGCCGCTTCCTCCTGTTCCTGCGGGGAAAGCGAATGATAGACGCGAGCGACGGCGGCGACCTGCTCCTGCCAGGGCATTTCGTCAGCGTAATACTGTGGGAGCGCGGTGCCAACGAAGCTGCGCTCGGTGGGCTTGGGCTGCAGCGGCGAATGCGATTCGTAGCGCACGAGACCATCCAGCGAGAGCAGAGGAAGAACAAGAGGGAGAGGAAGAGCTATGCCAATCGCGAGCCACGCAAAACAAACCGGCTTGAGGGCCGTACGCCACTTGGATTGCCGTCCGCTGGCTTGCTGCTCACTCGAGCGAAACAGCAACTGCTCGACAGCGACTGCGCCGGCGGCAAGCAAGATGGGATAAGCCGGAGCGGAGTAGTAGTCCTTGCCGTGGGAAATAAGAAAGAAAGCGAAGGTGATGAGAAACGCCCAGCCGAACGCGCGGAATGATTTCCCAGCGCGGGAGAAAAGACAAAAGAGCAAACCGCCGAGCCAAAACGGAAGACTAAACGGATTCATCATCACGATTTGCTGGCCGATGTACGCACCAGGCGGGTAGGCGATTTCCTTTCCGGTGACACGAATGTTGTGCATCAACTCGAGAAACGGCCAGTGGTGCTGGATATTCCAGATCAGGTTGGGAAGGAAGATCAGAACTGCCACGGCGCCGCCCGCGAAAAGCCACGGTGTGAATAAGAGTTTGCGCTCGCGCGTGAGAAGCAGTCCCAGAAGCAAAGCGAACGCAAAAATCGCAATGGAATATTTGTTTTCGACGCCAAGGCCCGAGATCGCACCAAAAGCCAGCCAGAGCTTGGCGTTCTGCGTTTGGATCATGCGCAGGACAGCGTAGGCGCAGCCGGTCCAAAGCACGGCTTCGAAGGCGTTCATGGCGAATTGGTGGTCGATGACCCACCACACCGCAGGAGTGGCGGCGAGCGCGGCAGCGAGCGCAACACCATAGCGCTTCGCGCCAAGTTCGCACGCGAATGCGGCGACCAACAGGATGCGCGCGGCTCCGGCGAGGGCGGGCCAACAAATCAGCGCCGGGAGAGAAGTGCCGAGCGTGTGACGCGCAATCCAGGCAATGAACGGAAACAGCGGCGGTTGATCGACGTAGCCGAAGGCCAGATGGTCGGCGCAAGCGAGGTAATACAGAGCGTCGCGGAAGTAGCCGTAACGCGTGGCGGTGGCCATATGCAGGGTGAAGTAGGCGAGGGCAATGACGTAGCCCCAGGGCCACAAAGAAGGCCGCGGCAAGGAGTCGTCATTCGGAGGCGTCGCGGACAAGGAGCGTAAGGATAACAACAAGACCGAAACGGACGCAACGGCCCCAGGCCCATCAACCCATCAACCGATGGCTCGACGGCAGTGAAGAATAACTCCGAGAATCCAGCCACGGAGGGCTCGAACGTGAAAAAGATCTTGGCCATGGCGTTGTCGGGGCGCCCTGCAGCTGCACAAACAGAGAAACCGGCGGGAGCCCGTGGCGCCACTCAGGCGCTCATCGACCTTGAGAATAAATGGAGGTCATTCCGGAAGCGGAGGGCAACCCGGAAACTCGCGGAGCGAGGTGTTGCCGATGTAGCCCAGGTCGGCGATGCCGATTTTGCTGGTGTAGTAGCCGTCGCAAGTCATGTTACGCAGGAAGGAGAAGAAGGAAACTCCCTGGCTGAGCGCGGTATCCTGCTTGGCGTTTTTGCGGAAAGCGATGAGGTCGAGAACTTCCTTCTTTTGCTCTGCGGTGCAGTCGACAAACCGTTTGCCGTAATGATCGGTCGAGTAGCCGTCGAGCCAGAAGATGCCGCCGCCTAGCCTTAGCTGATACTTTTCATTTTCGCTGGTGAGGAGGTCGATGAATTCGGGAGCGCCGGCTTCGACGGCGCCGCCGGATTTTTCATCTTTTGGAATGATCAGGTCGCACAGAGCGACGAGCGTGGCGTATTGCGTGGCCGAAAAATATTTCGGAGTGTAGTTCCCTGTCGGCGAAGCGGCCTTTTCCTTGTGAACCATTTGATGGGCGTATGCGGCGGCTTTGGCGGGAATGACCTGCAAGACAGAGCCAGCAGCGCCGACGGCAAGAGTGCGCAGGATGTCGCGACGAGAGATGGATTGGTTTGCCATGTTAAATGTTGCCCTTTCTGGCTTCGTCGAGGAGGTATTCCGAAGCGCGCCAGGAGAGCGCCATGATGGTGAGCGTGGGATTCTTGTCAGGATTGGTGACGAGCGGAGCGCCGTCGGTGACAAAAAGATTTTTTACGTCGTGAGCCTGGCAAAAGCCGTTGAGAACGGAAGTTTTGGGATCGGCACCCATGCGCGCGGTGCCGACTTCGTGAATGATTTTTCCGCCGGGCTCGATTCCAAAGGGAAGATCCCCGCGGATGGAAGTGTGGGTTTTATACTCGCCCCCCATGGTTTCGACGATGGCCTTGAAAGTCTCCTGCATGTCCTTGGCCTGCAGCAATTCATAGTCAGACCATTTGAAGTGGAAGCGCAGGACGGGAATGCCCCATTCATCGACAACCTCGGGATCAATTTCACAGTAGGTGTCAGGGTTCGGAATCATTTCACCGCGACCGGCGAAGCCGATGTGGCAGCCGTACTCTTTGCGAGCCCGTTGTTTTAGAGTAAGGCCGTACCCCTCTTGTTCTCGATTCATGCCGTTGAACATACCGATGCCCGGCATGTCGCGGCCCCCGCCAAATTCGATGTGATAGCCGCGGGGAAAATCATTCTTGCGGTCGAATTTCCACCACGGCATGTACATGTGCATGCCGCCAGTGCCGTCATGATTGTGCGGCGGCATTTTCTCGAGCTGCGGGATGTAGCCGTGGCCGCTGCTGCCAACAGAATCGGTTAGGTATTTGCCGACCGCGCCGGAGGAGTTGGCAAGACCGGCAGGGAACACGGTGGATTTGGAATTCAGCAACAGGCGCGCGGATTCGCAGGCGCTCGCGGCGACGACGATAGCGCGGGCGATGATGCGCTTCTCCGAGCGCGTAGCCTTGTCGATGTAAGAGACGGCGTTGGCTTTGCCGTCTTTGTCCACGAGGATTTCCCTGGCCATGGCGCCGGTAATGAGCGTCAGCTTTCCGGTTTTCATCGCCGGAGGAATGAGAACCTGGCTGGAGCTGAAGTTGGAACCGGTCACGCAGCCGCGGCCGCACTGGCCGCAGTAGTGGCAAGGGAGGCGGCCGTTGATCGATTTTGTGAGGATGGCGAGACGCGAGGGGATGCAGATGATGTTGAGCTTGTCGCAGGCCTTCTTGACCAGCAGCTCCGTGCAGCGAGGCTTAGGTGGAGGAAGAAAAACGCCGTCGGGCGCGCTGGAAACGTTTTCTTTGGTGCCGAAGACGCCGATATAAGACTCGACCTTGTCGTAGTACGGAGAAAGGTCGTCGTAGCTGATGGGCCAATCGTCGCCGAGGCCGTCGCGTGTCTTGGATTTGAAATCGATGGGAGCAAAGCGCAGAGCGATGCGCCCCCAATGATTGGTTCGGCCGCCGACGATGCGGGAGCGAAACCACTGAAAATCGTTGCCGGGAGCGGAGGTATAAGGCTCGCCTTGAATGTGCCATGCGCCATTGGGCGCAAGAAATTCACTGAAATCTTGCGAGGCATGGCCGCCAACACCTGCTCCGCGGTGAGACAAGTCGTAGGGCCACATGAACATCTTGAAATCTTTTTCCGGGTGAACGTCGGGCCCAGCCTCGAGCATGGCGCAGTTGAGGCCGCCCTCGGTGAGGACTTTTGCAGCGACCCCTCCACCGGCACCGGAGCCAATGATGCAGACATCGTACTGTTTGGGAGAACGGGTTACCTGAGCCATGTTTGAGTTCTCAGTTTCCAGTAAAAGTTTCAAGTCAGGAAAATTTCTCTTCTTACCGCCGGATTGCCAGGGACCATGTTAAACCGAGTTTCGGAATTTGCCTTCTGCTTTCTTCGGGACAACCAGAACACGTCAGGAAATCGTGGTTATAGATTGTTCTTCTTCATTTCTGACACGGCAAAATCGCAGGCCCGCGCTGTGAGTGCCATGTACGTCAGCGACGGGTTCACGCAGGAAGAAGAAACCATGCACGCTCCATCGGTCAGGAACAGATTCTTGGCGTCATGCGCCTGATTGTGCGCGTTGAGCACGGAGGTTTTGGGGTCGCGCCCCATGCGGGCCGTGCCCATCTCGTGGATGGCGAGGCCCGGCGGACTAATTTTCTGGAACATCTCGATGTCCGTGGCGCCAGCAGCCGCGAGCATTTCCCCGGCTTGGATGGCGATGTCCTTGGACATGGCCAGCTCGTTCTCGCTCCAAGCGCAATGAATCTTAAGGGTGGGAATGCCCCAGGCATCGGTTTGTTCCTTGTCGACTTCCACGTAATTGTTGTGATTCGGCAGGCACTCGCCAAAACCGCCCATGCCCAAGCTCCACCTGCCGGGGCTTTTGAGAGAGTGTTTGAAATCCACGCCAAGACCTACCTTGTTGAGGCCGCGCCGCCAGCCTTCGCGGCTGCCGCCGCCCTGATAGCCATAGCCGCGGATAAAGTCTTTGTGCTTTTTGTCCACGTTACGGAAACGCGGAATGTAGAGGCCGTTCGGGCGATTGCCAAAGGGCATCTTGTCTTCGTGCCCGGGCATGCTGCCGCTGGCGCCGCTGCCCATGTGGTGATCCATAAGATTGTGGCCGAGTTCGCCGCTCGAGTTCACCAGGCCGTTGGGGAATTCCGGAGACGTGGAATTGAGAAGGATGCGCGTGGACTCAAGCGTCGAAGCGCAAAGGAAGAAGATGCGCGCCTTAAATTCAAGCGGCGCTTTGGACTGCGCGTCGATGACGCGCACGCCGCTGACGCGGCGCGTTTTCGGGTCGCAGTTAAGGCTGTGCACCACGCTGTAGGGGCGGATGGTGAGGCGGCCGGTTTTTTGCGCGGCCGGGAGCGTGGAATTCAGGCTGCTGAAATAGGACTGGGTAATGCAACCGCGATGGCAGACGCCGCAGTAATGGCAAGCGGCGCGGCCTTTGTGGACGCGGGTGAGAACGGCAGAACGTCCGATGGTCAGCATGCGGTCGTCGAAATGTTTGGCGAGGGCGTCCTTGAGATCCAGCTCGACGCAGGTCAACTCCATGGGCGGAAGGAATTTCCCGTCGGGGAGTTGCCGCAAGCCTTCAGGCTGCCCGCTGACGCCGGCAAACTCTTCGACATAGTCGTACCACGGAGCGATGTCCGCGTAGCGGATTGGCCAGTCGACGGCGATCCCGTCTTTCAAGTTGGCTTCGAAATCGAGATCGCTCCAGCGGTAGCTCTGCCGTCCCCAGGTGATGGACTTGCCGCCGACCTGGCGGCCGCGAATCCAGGAAAAATGTTTTCCAGGATCGAAGGAGTAGGGATTTTCCTGGTCGTTTACGAAAAACTGGTGAGAGTATTCGTCGCAGGCATAATAGCACTCGCGTTGAATCGGCTGGGTGCGCTCGCGAACGAAACGATCGTCCCAGTCGCGGTGCCTGAGCTCCCAGACCGGGACGTGCTCGACGTAATCGCGTTCGGGAACGATGGTACGCCCCGCCTCGAGAACCAGCGTGTTGAGGCCTTTTTCGGTGAGCTCTTTCGCGGCCCAGCCGCCGGTGATTCCGGAGCCAACAATGATCGCGTCATAGATTGCAGTCGGCATGGCTTTCCCCTACGCATCTCCCGTCCCGGGGCCAAGAGGCGCGCAGCCATGCTGCGCACCGGGGATGATTTCGAGCTTCAATTCCTGCGTAAAACCGATTTCCGATGTGTAGTAGCCGTGAAGAGTCAAGTTTTTGAATACCGTAAAGAAATCGCCCTGCATCTGCCTGTCGCGGCCTTCGGGTTCCCAGGAGGGCGGCGGCTCCTTTTGCAGGGAGCGGGCGTGGGCGGACGCTTCGTCCATAGCGCGTAAAAGAACCAGCTGCTGCGCGGGAGAAGCGGAAGCAAAGTCCCTGCCGAAAAGCGCGTTGCTTTGTTTATCCACGTCGGCGAGGCCATCGAGGAAACTGCGACGCTCGTCGTCCTTGGCCCATTCGGCTAGGATGACGTCGATGAATTCGTTGACGCGTGCCCCTTTGGCGCCGGGCGTAGCCGTTGCCGGAATGATCTGGTCAATCATGGCGACGACCGTGTCGTTTTGAGGGGGGCTCAAAGTGCGGAGAGAGTACGAGCCGTCCGGATGGGCCTGGCGATAGAAGGCCAACAGCTCCGGAGTCAGCGCCGGAATAACGGCTCCCGCAGTAAGCAGGCGAAGTGCGTCACGCCGATTCATACTTCCTCCCCGATGCAAACGAGCGAGCCGCCCGCGCGGAGCGCGCGCTCGAAATGGCCAGTTCGCGAGCGTCGCGCAATTCCTTCACCGCATCGCCGAGGGGGTCAAACTCCATGGCGACGTAGCGGGAATAGCGCAGCTCGGCGAGCTTGCGGAAAATGTTCGAGTAGTTGATTTCGCCGGTGCCGGGATGATGGCGGCCGGGAACGTCGGCGACGTGGACAATGCCGACAAGATCAATGTTTTTCTCTAGCTTTTCGATGAGGTTGCCTTCGGCGATCTGTTCGTGGAAGAGATCGTAGAGGAACTTGACATGGGCATTGCCCACGGAGCGGACAATCTCAAAGCCTTCCGCGGAGCTGGTGAGAAAGTATTGGGGATTCTCTGCCGGGTCGATGTTCTCGATGAGCAGTTCGATATTGTTTTCGGCAGCGATGTCGCCGCCACGCTTGAGCGTCTCGATGCAGTTGGCGTGCATTTCCTCCGAGGACAGGCCGGTGATCTTATTGCCCGTTTGCATGATGAGGCGTGTGCATTCGAGCTCGCGGATCGTAGGGACGAAATCGCGAAGCGCCTTGAGAAAGGCGTCGCGCGTCCGAGCGTCGGCGAGGGGCAGCCAGACACCGCAGGTGCCGTCGAACACCATTCCGAGTTCGCGTTTCTTGCGGCGCGCATCGGCAAAATCCTGCGGCTTCCAATCGCTGAATTCACCGACGAGTTCGACGGCATGGTAGCCCGCCTCGGCCACTTTTTCGAGGCGCTGGGGAAAAGGGAGATCGCGGAACACGGTCCAGAGCATCACGGTGAGGGAAAAAGGCACGCCGTCGGGTTCGGCAGGCGCGGGAACCGGAAGCGCCGCAACCGGAGAACGTCGAGCCGCCGCGGTCAAAGCTGCGCCAGCACAAGCTCCCATGAATTCGCGACGACGCATTTCAGGCTCCCAGAATTTCACTGCGAACGTTTTTCAAGACGTAAGCGGCGCGCTCGACGCCAACCTCGCCAGAAAGAATCGGATCCTCATTTTCAATGCTGAGAATGCCTTCGTAGCCGACTTCCATATAGGCCTTGATGATGGATTTCCAGAGGCTGGCACTGTGGCCGTATCCAACGGCGCGGAAAGTTTCCGAAGCCGAATCGAGATCGCTGGTTGTGAAAGCGAAATTGAGCACGCCGTATTGATTGAGGTTTTCCGGAAAGAAAACCGTGTCTTTCATATGGGCATGGTAAATGGCGCCCTGTTTTCCGAGAAAACGAATGACCTCCACGGGGTCGCAGCCCTGCCAGAAGAGATGGCTGAGGTCGTTGTTGGCGCCAATTTCTTCGCCGACGGCCTCGCGGAGTTTGACGAGCGTGCGTGGATTATAGACGACGAAGTTAGGGTGCATCTCGAGAGCCAGGCGCCTGACCCCGTGCTCGCGAGCGTACTTCGCAGCTTCTTTCCAGTAAGGGACGACCTTTTCTTTCCACTGCCAGTCCTGCATCCTGGCGTATTCGGGAGGCCAGCGGTAGGTGATCCAGTTTGGCTGAGTGTCTTGCGGTGTGCCGCCCGGACAGCCGGAGAAACCAACGATCACTCTAACGTCGAGCATCTCGGCGAGAAGCACGGTTTTGCGGAATGTGTCGATATCTTTTTTGGCGATGCTGGCATCGGGATGGATGGGGTTGCCGTGACAACTCAGCGTGGCCACGCGAATGCCGCGGTCCTCGAATTTTTTCATCCAGGCTTTGGCCTTGGAGCGGTCGGCGATGAGGTCGTCGAGAGGACAATGAATGTTGTTGGGATAGCCGCCGGTGCCAATCTCCATGGCTTCAAGGCCAAGGGCGGTGACCTTGTCGAGCATGGCGTCGAGAGCGAGATGCTCGTAAACGGGATCGAAGACGCCGATGGGAATCTTGCGCTGGTTGCCCGCGGGCCTAGGCCCGGGCGCGGAGGCGGTCCGGGGTTCGGTTGCACCGGCCGTAAGGGAGTTCCCCGGAACCGCAGCCGCCAGCAGGCCGCCGGAGGTGGCGAGGAATTGCCTGCGATCGATCGAGGAACTGATGGCGGACGAATCCTGGGGCAACAAGTCCTTGGGCAGAACCCTCATGCGCTTCACCTCGGCAAACACAGCACCGCAAACCGACACCCGTCTTCCCGCGGCATTATACGACGTAATGAACCGCAAACAAGCACCGAAAATCGATTTTCTAAAAGCTTTCTTCGCTAGGGGAAGCGAAAGGCCGCCTTGAGAAAATTCACAGGGTCAGCGGCGCTTGAGTTCGTTAAGCGGCGGGACAGAGACGGGGACGGTAAGGGCGCGTTCCGGGGGCTGCTTGCCGCGCGCGAAGGCGTCGACGAACATTTCGATGGCCTGGCCGGCGTTGGGCGGGACAAAAATCGTAGCGGTAAGAAGCCCGCTTTTAACCCAGGCCTGGCCGGTCTTGGGCAGACCATCGCACCCGAGGAACGGCAAGCGGAGCCAGCGCTCTTTCTCGGTTTCGTCGGGCAGTTCCTCGAAGGCTTTGCGCGCGCCGATGGCCATGGAGTCATCCTGGGCAGCGATGAGGTCGATGGCGGCTTTGCGCGAGGTGGTGAGCTTCAACCAGGAGCGGACTGCCTTTTGCGAGCTTTCCTCGGTCCATTGCGCCCTTAGGAGAGTCGGATGAACGTTGCCAGGCTTGGTTTCCTGCATCCCGGTGGTGCGATCTTTCGCTGCAGAGTTCTCGCCCGGTCCCTGGATGCACAGAACCGCGCCGCCGTGAGGCACGAGGGCCGCAATCTGGCGGCCTTGAATGCGGCCGATCTCGAGATGGTCGGAAGTGAGTACAAAAACCGGGGCAGGCGAAGATTTCCGGAGTTCGGGCACATAATTGGCATCGCGATTGAGAATGGCCCAACCAATGCCCGCCGAAGCAGCGGCGCGAGCGACCTGCGGCAGGGCCGTACCGCCAACGGGCTCAAAGACAATGGCGTTGGGGCGATGCGACTCTTCAGCTTGAATGGCTTTGAGAAGCTGGGTGCTTTGCGTGATGGCATCGTTGTCGGCGTAGATCACCTGGAGCTCGACGCCGAACTTGCGAGCGGCATCTTCGGCGGACTGCGCCTGTTCGATCTGATAGTCGTTGTCGTCGGTCGTCAGCGAGACGAGAAAACGCAGTTTTTTCATGCTGATTAGAACCTAATCGTGATTGAGAGCCTTAGAATAACGTCTAAAGCATTCGTTGCAATGGGGAAAGTCTAAGGGAGGTTTCGTCAAAGGAAATAGTCTCGGGCGGAGGAGTAGTTTCAAAGAACAACCAGGATCTGCAAGAAAGCACGGTCCCAAACAAGCTTAAGGTATGTGGTTGCTCCGAGGGTGCGCTAGGAGCTGGCGTGGGCCTGGCCTTAGCCGGAGAAGCGGGGCGAACGCGCACGGCGGGAACGATGCCGGAACCCTCCAAGACGGAATAAAACTCGTCGGCGGCGAGGTTCGTGAGCGAATCGGTTTTGCCCGATGGCCAGAAAATTTCCACGCGGTCGATCCTGGTGGCAGCACCCAGTCCGAAATGCAAACGCAAATCGTTTTGCGAGAGGTAACTGCCGCCGCTGTGAATTTCGTCCGTCTGCGTCATGCCGCCGGCAATCACCTTGATCCGCGCGCCGATAGCGAGGCGGTTGCTCTTCGTGCCGGCCAATTCGAAACTGACCCAATGCCGGCCTGCAACACCATGGTTTTTTAGGATCATGGGAGCGCCGTCGATGTCGCTGATCACGACGTCCATGTTGCCGTCATTAAAAAGATCGGCGACGGCCAGACCGCGCGAAACGCGCTTCTCCATAAGGGCGGGCCCGGCCTGGTCGCTGGCGTCGCAGAACTTGCCGTCTTTCTGATTCATGCGCAAGAGCTTGGGCTCACGATAGGTAGCTCCGGAGGGAAGGCTGTCGACCTGCGGGTAGACGTGGCCGGTTACGGTGACGAGATCGACCCAGCCGTCATTATCCAAATCGACGAACGCCGTGCCCCACTTGACGAACGGCAAAGAAGGCAGCGCCACCCCGGAAGCATAAGAAACGTCCGTGAAATTCCAATTGCCGTCGTTGCGATACAGCGAGTCATTCTCATCGGAGAAATTCGTGGTGTACAGCGAAGGCCTGCCGGCATGTAGATAGTCCCCGATGGCGATGCCCATGGAAGCTTGCTCGGAGCCGTCTTCGCTGACGGCCGTGCCAGACTCGAGGCCGATATCTTGAAATTTTCCATTCCCCAGGTTTTTGTAGAGAAATTTCGGCGTGGAATCATTGGCGACGTAAATGTCCGGGCGGCCGGTGTTGTTGAAGTCGGCCCAGACGACGCTGAGGCCGTAGTAGCCGTTGGGGTCGCTGACACCGGCGGCTTTCGAAACGTCCGTGAACGTGCCGTTGCCGTTGTTATGGAAAAGCGTGTCGCCCGCGCCCTTCAACCCGCGCGGGCCGCACTGCACGTCGATGCCGCGGTATTTGCAGTTGGGAGCTTTCCCAAAACCCGGGAGATCGTCAAGGTGGAAGTCCACGTAATTGGTAACCATCAAATCGAGGAAACCGTCGCCGTCGTAATCGCCAAAAGAAGCGCCCGTGGACCAGCGGCCATCGGCGACGCCCGCTTTGGACGTGACATCGGTAAAGGTCCCGTCGCCATTGTTGTGGTAGAGAACATTACCGCCGAAGCATGTTAGGTATAGGGCGGGCCAGCCGTCATTGTCGTAATCGCCCACGGCGCCGCCCATGGCGAAGCAGGGCGAATTCAGGCCGGACTTTTCACTGACATCTGTGAATGTGCCATCGTGATTGTTGTGATAGAGCTTGCCTGGAGCTTTCTGGCCTTTGAGCGCCATCTCGACGCTGGGCGCGTTGGTGAAATAAATGTCCGGCCAGCCGTCGCGATCGTAATCGAAAACGATCACGCCGCCGCTCATGGATTCGACGATGTATTTTTTTGCGGGGTCCGAGGTGTGCTTGAAGGTGATCCCGGTCTTCGCGGTGATGTCTTCGAGTTGGGGAATCGGGCGGCTGCTGCACTTGGTGGACTTGGCCCCGGGCGGTGGAGGCGAAGGAGTGGGATGGCCGCCCTGGGCCAACGCCAAGTTCGCAGAAAGGCCGAGAAGTAATAAAGACTTTGCGAGATGCTTCAAAAGCGGTGCGATCAAGAGGGTTCCCGGTAAAGGATATCATGGACGATCGAACGGTTGAGGAAGGGTGGGCTCGCGCGATTTGGCCTTGAGCTCGTTATAGAGTTCACCGTCTGTTCCAACGGTGCGGGATTCGTTGCAGCCGACACCTAGAGCTGCTAATGGCCATCTCGGCCTGCGAAGTAAAAGGCGCCGCGGCTTCCCGGTGTTCGATGGGCGGAGTCCGGCATGCCTGGGGAGCGAGCGCCCCGCAGTGAGAACGTCTCCTGCTCGGTTCAGGATGTTTACAGGCAGTACTAGAACTTATAGATTGGGTTGCTGGCAGGATCCTGCGCACTTCTATCGAGGGAGCCCGGGGGCATATCCTCTGGTCAGGGCGGAAGCCGGCCGAGCGTTCGATACCAACCTCGTCAAGGACACGTATGCATGACATGCATGACTCAGATTTAGCCACCTGAGGCCACAGTGTGGCGGGAAACGCAGTTATACTAGTTTTCGTAGGTGCCGGAGGGTTTTGCAGATGACGCAGCCGCCCGGGAAGAAGCAGTCCCTGCGCTCCGAACCAAGGGTAACCCTGAAGACCATTGCGGAGCACCTCGGCCTTACTCCCGGCACGGTCTCCGCTGCGTTAAACAACTCCCCCGCCGCGCGCTCCATTCCCGAACACACCAAGAACCGCATCATTGAAGCGGCGCAGGCACTGAACTACCGCCCCAACTTCTTTGCCCGAACGTTGCGCCTGAAGAGAACTTATACGATCGGCGTGATCGCCGAGGAGATTGGCGACGCCTACGGAGCGATGGTCATCAGCGGAATTGAGGAATATCTCCGAAAGAACAACTACTTCTTTCTAACGGTCATTCACCGGCACGATCCGAAACTGCTTCAGACTTATGCGCAGATGCTGCTCACGCGAGGCGTGGAAGGCTTCATCACCACCGACACGTCGCTGACAGAAAAACTGGCGTTGCCAACCGTGGCTGTCGCGGGACATCAGCGCGTAGAGGGCGTGACCAATATCGTGCTGGATCACAAGCGCGCGGCTCGTTTGGCGCTGGAGCATCTGAAAAGCCTCGGGCATGAAAACATTGCCTTCATCAAGGGCCAGACCTTCAGCTCGGACTCCTCCGACCGATGGAACGCCATCTGCGAAGTCGCGAGGGAACTCAATATCTCGGTTCGCTCTGAATTAACGGTCCAGTTGGAAGGGACGGACTCGACACCCGCGATCGGGTATCCGTTCGCGAAACAACTGCTCGCGAGGAAGCAGCCGTTCAGCGCGCTTTTTGCCTACAACGACATTTCCGCGATTGGGTCGCTGTGGGCGTTCCACGAAGCCGGGTTGCGCGTGCCGGAAGATATCTCGGTCGTAGGATTTGACGACACTCCGGGAGCGGCTTTCTCCAATCCCCCACTCACCACGGTGAGGCAGCCGCTCGTACGGATGGGGCAGATTGCGGCGCAAACGGTGGTTGACCTGATCGAAGGGCGGGGTGAATTCGTGCCGGAGATCGCCATCGAGCCGGAGCTTGTGGCTCGCCAATCTACCGGACCCGTTTCATCGCGACTCGAAAAGAGTTCGGCGGGCAGCCTCCGTTGGTAAGCAGAGCAAATTTCGCCTGATGCAAAACAAGTCCCGGGGAAATGGCGTCGGGCATAGCCACCAAGAATGATCCCGGCCCCGCCTGCCCGGTTGCCTGAAGCGCACTCGGCATTCGCCGACCATCTTAATTCGCGTCGTTCGCAATGACGCGCCTATCGCTCGAGTGACTTGAGGGAGCCGATCGCCGCGTAGAAACGGGAGGTGCCGCCGGGGTGTACAAGGCACGCTCGATAAGTGCTTGAGGCGTGCGCTTCAGCGCAGTTCTTGCTGCTTTCCGGTTCGAACGGACTCGCGGGCAGCATCCAGGATTTCCATCACCTGCACATTCACCTTCATGGAAAGCGGATCCTCGATGGGCTTGTTGTTTCGAATGCAGTCCACAAAATAAGAAATTGGATTGCTCGTTTCGTGTGCCGGCGCGTCGAGCGCCACGCGCTCTCCCTCCAATGCGGCGCTAACCTCCTGCCGGCCTGTCTGCCGGGAGAACAAATCTCTCGCTGTCGCGAGCAAGCTGCCTTTGGGTCCGAACACCTGGACTTGTCCCATGTTGTACGGCCAATCCCAGGAAGCCTCGATAATGGCCGTCCCATCGGGATAGTCCAGAACGATGGTGGCATCGTCATCCACCGGATTGTGTTGTTCTACTTTTAGTTTCTGTGCGACGGCCGAAACACGCGCCGGCCGGCCCTTGAGCCATACTGCCCATTCCGCGCCATAGCACCCGAAATCCATAATCGCCCCGCCACCGTTCTTCACTGGGTCGTAAAGCCAGTCGGCGAAGTATTTGGATACGCCGATTTCTTTCGGGCCTTGGTGGCCATACTGCACGATGATTCTTTGAATCGGTCCCACCTGATTGTCCTTCACGCGGTGATACAGTTCGTGCGTCGGCGCGACCCACGCGTTCCAGTAGTTCACCATCACTTTGATGCCCGCTTGGTTTGCCAGCCGTTGCATCTCGCGTGCGTCCGCCGCAGTCGTAGCCATCGGCTTTTCTGTCGAGTAATGAATATGGCGCTTCGCGCACTCCCGCAGAATTTCCAGGTGCCGATCGTTTTCCGTCGTCACGATAACCCCGTCCGGCTTCATTTCGTCGAGCATCTGCACGTAGTCGGAATAGAACTTTACGCTCGCGGACACTTTGGCCTTGGCCCGGTCTACCAGCTCTGGGTGGCTGTCGGCTATGGCCACCAGTTCTGCGTTCGGCTCTCCGGTCAAGTCTTTGAGCAGTCCCCACACATGGTCGTGGTCGAGGCCAATTACGGCCAGAGTGGTCTTTCCGTTTGGCGCGCCGGATTGGCCATAAAGTCGCGCCCAGGAGGCTAACAGAAACAGAAGAGTAAGAACTAGAGTTCGGACGAATCGCCTGGCCAATAGTCGTTGTTTCATAGTGAGCACCTCTTGAAGCCCTGCAAAAGAAAAACACGTTCGTCCGGCGCCAACCACGCCGTTAAAGCCTTTTTCACACGCGAAGCAAGTCAAGGTACCCGCATGTACTCTGCTTCTTCCCGACTAAGGTAATGATTCTAAAATGCTTAAGAGCATTTCTGACCTAAGTTCTTTGGCTGGTGAGATCCCGCAAACCAACTGCGTCGAGCGGCTACGGTTAACTAGAATCGCCGACCTTGAGGAATCGCGGCTCGCACAGTCGGCCTCGGCTAGTTTCGCACCCGCAGCGCGGCCTGATTTTCCACAGCCCCCAGGACAGCGGTCGCCTTTTGTACAATCAGCTGGAAGCCCTGGCCAGACGCATCTTCCTCCAGGGTTTCCAGGTGCGTGCGCCCGGCTTTCGGGTTCCCGGATTTGAGTTCCATTTCACCCAGAGCCAGGCGAGCCTCGAGCGCCGCGTAGACGAATTCGGCAGTTTTTGCCTGCTGCGCAACCGCATTCAGCCGCTTTGCAGCTTCTTTCCGTTGCACGGCATTCCCACCCACTGCGTCAATTCGGGCGGACATCATTCGGGACATGAGGGAGATATCCAGGTCATGGGAACGCTCTGCAAATTGCATGGCTCGCGAGACGTTTTCTTTCGCCTCGGGGATTTTGCCTGATGCCATAAGAGTCTGCGCGAACAGGATTCCGGCCTCGGCATCGTCCCTCGGGGACGTCGTCTTTGCCAAAAGACCCTCGGCCCGCTGAATCGATTTCACTGCCTCGTTGTTTTCACTGCGGTCGAGGAGCAACTGGGCCAGGCGCAATTCCGCCCGCGCTTCCGGCATCTTGTTGCCAATTTCTTGAAACACTTCCTTGGCACGTATTTCACTCTCCCAGGCCGCGCGGGAATCCCCCTGCGCCCGCAGAACCTGCCCTAGCCCCATCAAAGCATCTGCTTCACGATCCCTGTCGCCGTTTTGCCGGCAAGTATCCAGGGACTCCTCGTACATCTTGCGGGCTTCGAAGAGTTTTCCTTGTGCAAACAGCGCATCGCCTAAACCGATCTTCGCCAGCGCCATGCCGTTGTCGTCTCGAACTTCCTGGTAGGTTTGGAGAGCCAGCTGAGATTTTTGCAAGGCTCCGCGAACGTCGCCCAGGAACAGAGCAATCTCGGCCAGATTGTGGAATTCTCCGGCCACGCTGTGCATGTTGCCGATCTTTTGATGGATGCCAAGCGCGTCCCCGTATCGCTCGCGCGCGGAGAAATAGTCCCCTCGAAACATCAAGGCGATGGCTTCTCCGGTTTCGGCGTCCGCCACTCCCCTTTGGTCATGAGCGGCAAGATAGAGATCCCTCGCCCCATGAATGGCTTTGTCCGCTTCATCGAGCCGCCCCATCTTTTCCAGCAACCACGCGTGGGCGAACATCGCTTTGGCTACGAGTAGCGACGCGCCCGAAGCTCGGGCTTTCTGTTCCGCGCTTACATAGGCGGCTTCCGCGCGTTTGGTATCGCCCAGAGGCATCGCTGCGTCTCCCTCCGCCAACTCAATCCGGGGATCGTCGCTCAGGGGGACCGGCAATGTTTTCAAGGCCGCTAACGTCTCGAGTGCATCTTTCCATTTGTTGGCTTTGTACTCGGCATTAGCGAGCGCAAGGCCGTAATCCAAGTTGTCGGGAAAAAACCGAAAGAGGGCGCGATAGATTTCCGCGGCTTTTTCCCAATCCCGCGAACTTTCATGATAGCGGGCTTCTACCAGCAGCCTTTCCGCACGCGACAGATTTGAAGACAGGTCGAAGGCTTTCTTCGCTTCGGCCTTTGCGTTTTCGTCATACCCTAGTTGCACCCACGCTGTCGCGAGTGTGGCATGGGAAAGCGCGTAGCCAGCCTCGGCCTCGACGGCTCTCTGCAACAGGTCCCTCGCCTGGAGCGCGTCAAACGCGCGCAACTTGGAAAGCCCTTCCGCGTAAAGGCGCGCGGCTTCCCCATTCGAAGGAAGCGCGGTTGCTACTTCCACGGCCTCCTCTTTGGTAATCTTTCGAACGCCCAGATTGGCACGCAACTGCTCGCCCGCTCGCGACACTAAGTCAAACAGGCCTTCCTGCGAACCGGTCTCGGAATCGGCGTACAGGGTCTCCCCGCTCTGCGTGTCGAAGAGACGCACGTCCAGCCGAATCTGAGGATTTGCGCCCAGCGTCGCGTAGGAGCCTGCCACCACCAAGTCTGTACCTAGGTCCTTGTGAATCTGCTCGAGGGTTCCGCGGCCTAAGCTTTCCAAATCGTCCAAGGCAAGTTCCGCCTTCATTCGCGCAATATTTTCCGCGGGCAGGGTCCGCAGTTGGCCGCCTGCGGAAAGCTCGGTCGTGAGCCAGTCCGAAAACGCCGTGGAAAGCCACGCTTCGTGCGCGTCCCCGGAAAGGTTGGTGAAACCCAGCACGGCCACGGAACGGCGCGGGCTAACTACTCCCGGATTGCCGCTCAAAGTCGCCGGCTGGAGAAATCGGATGGCCACCAGGACCACAGCAGCAACCACAACGACTGCAGCGGCCAAACCGTAAAACCGCCGCTTCCTCGATGGCGCGTGGACGGTTGGCTTTCCGTTCCCCTCAAAAGGTTCCTTCGGGAGTGCCCGTCCCGCGGCATGCTCATGAGCGCGCTCCGATTGCGGCACGTAGACTGGGGCGAGGAACCGGTAGCCATGCCGCGGAATCGTTTCTACATACCGCGGATTGTCCGCGGAATCTCCCAACGCCGCCCGCAATTTGGTCATCGCCTTGTTCAAGCTGCGATCAAAATCCACGAACGTGTGGGCTGGCCAGAGCTTTTCCCGCAACTCTTCGCGGGTGACCACTTCCCCCGGATGTTCCAAAAGCAGCGAGAGAATCTGGAAAGGCTGTTCTTGCAGCTTGATTCGCACGCCGTGCTTGCGAAGCTCGACGGCCTTGAGATCGACTTCAAAAACGCCAAAACCCCTGGTTCGGAAGGGACTCTCAGCCGCTCGCATGACTATTCACCCCTGCAGTTTTCGCGAGCGTAACACGCCGTCATGCCCTAAGCAATACGGCCTTCACCTCACCCTGGCCACACACAATCCCGCCCCCCATTTGGAAGCGTTTGCAATCCTGGGCGCTTGCTCGCCTCGGTCGTAAGATTCCGCCCACAGAGCCAGTGGCAGGCTACTATCTCGGGAAGCGACCACTTTCGGTTGATTTTGATTCTTGCCCCCCTGTGCTTAGCAAACCGCATCGCCGCCCCCATCCACGAGAAGGTGCGGTTTTTTCTGTCCAATCCGCTCAAACGATTTAACGGGCGAACAGGTTGCACTTAGCCCTGAGCGTTATTGCCTGCTCTGCCTCTCGTAGTGCAACGCGCTCGAGCGCTCGCGGACCTTTATGTCTGCGGGGCGGCGGTGTAAAATTGCGCGTATCGTGCGATCCAGAATTCTGGCAAGGTCACGCCTGCGCCGGGTTACCCTCACCGCTACCTCTCTCCTCTTGATGGCGCCCGTCTTTGTTTCTCCCGTGTTGAAGGCCCAATCCGAAGCCACTGCCGAGGATGCGCGGGTGCAAAAGGTTTACGGCCAGGCGAAGGCCGCGGAAGCACGTGGTGACCTTGCCGCTGCTGCAGCAAGCTATGAATCGCTCTTGCAGATCGCTCCGCGCCTTGCACCTGCGTACAACAATCTCGGCTCGCTTTATCTCCGTCAGCGGGAGTACAAGAAAGCCGCTGCGGTGCTGGAAAAAGGCCTGAAGATCGACCCGGAAATGTCTTCCGCCTCCGCGCTGCTGGGCATGGCGCTCTACGAAATGGGTGACTACGCCGCGGCAGGCCGGAATCTGGAATCCGCGCTGCGCGGCAATCCCGAGGACAGTAACGCCGAACTCTTCCTCGCGAATGACTTGATCAAGCTGGGGGATTTCGAACGTGCCGCGGAGCATTTGCGGCGGCTTTCGCAGCGCCAGCCGGAGAATCCGGAAGTGTGGTATTTGCTGGGCAAGGTGCACATGAAATTGTCCGAGGAGGCGCTATCGAAACTCAGCGCTTTGGATCCCAATTCCGTCTGGGTCCACGAAATTTCCGGCGAAGTGATGGAGAGCATGAAGAATTACGACGGCGCGCTACTCGAATACAAGAAAGCGGTAGAGGTGGCGCCGCAGCAGGCGGGCACGCACTACCACTTGGGGAACGCCTACTGGTCGCTGAACATGTGGGATGTGGCAACGGAGCAGTTTCGCGCCGAACTCGCAAACGATCCCTCGAATTGCATGGCGCAGTGGAAAATCGGGAACATCATTCTGGAGCAGCACGGAGATTCGTCCCAAGCGTTGGCGGAAGTCCAAAAAGCTCTGGGTGTGTGTCCGAATCTGATGGGAGCGCGCGTGGACCGTGCTCGTGCCTTGATCAAATTGGACCGGCACGCGGAAGCGGTGAAAGATTTGGAGGCAGCGGTAAAGGCTGACCCGGCGGAATCTTCAACGCATTTCCTGCTGGCGCAAGCGTATCGCGCGCTCGGGCGGACACAGGAGGCGCAGGCGGAAATGAAGGTGTTCAGCAAACTGGAAGAAAGCTCGCGCGCGAAAACCGCAGAGCGAGCGAAGGAATTGCTGCAGGAAAAAAGCAAAGAGCCGTAATGGTGAATCGCGCGTTGGCGAGCAAGAAATGCAACGTGTCGTGTGACTCGTGGAAGACCTTGTGTGCAAACTTCCTCGCAAAATACATTTGACTCATTACCGCGTGTTGAGATTTCACGCGAAAGCCGTCTTCATTGGCGTGGAGTCTCCGGAACAGAGTGGGTGCCGGTGAGAGCGGCGCAGCGGTCGTATTCGGCTTTGGCTTTATCCCCGAGCCCTTGTTTGTGATAGAGAGGGGCCAACATGCAATGAAGATTGGGAGCCTGCGGAGAAATCTCGACCGCCCTTTCTAGTTCTACTTGCGCTTTGGGAAATTCTTCTACGCGCGTGTAGGCCTTGCCAAGAAGTTCATGCGCGCGCGAATCGCGCGGTGCGATTTCAATTGCTTGAAGAAGAAACCTGACGGCGTCCTGGGCACGATTCTCATCAATCAGAAGACTGCCCAGATCGATATAAGGACCGGGATTTCTTGTCAGCAACTGCGCTTGCCAGGCAATCGCCTGGTTGTAGGCAGTGGCCGCTTCTTCGTTGCGGCCTAGCCCGGCAAGAGACAAGCCTAGATTATCTTCCGCCTTCACGTTTTGCGGATCGAGTTTCAGGCATTGTTGGAAAGCGCGGATGGCTTCGGCGAAGCGGTTCTCGTTGTATTTGGTGCGGCCGAGGTAATACCAGCCTTCGGAATCATCGGGGGCCCACTCGAGCATTTTCGTCAGCCACTTGTCGGCGTCGGGGTAATCCACGAGCAAAACGTAGTCGAGCGCAACGATCTTCAGATCGGCGGCGGAGGGGGTCCGGTATTTTGCGCCGGCGGTAAATTCCGCGAGCGAAGCCTTGGCCATCTCTTGGGCGTCTTTTGGAACAGACGCGTTGGAAGAGATTGCAGCCATGGTTCTTGCACTTGCCACAGGACCGTGGGTTTGAGGCGGGAACTGGGCCTCCACCGCTTGCGCTTGGATCTCGCGGAAAAGAATATGTCCGAGCAAGAAATGGCCGTCGGCGGAGTTCGGATGTGTTTCCAGGTACTGGCGGACGGCACGGTCGGCTTCGGTGAACTTGCTCTGCTGAAAGAGGGATTTGGCGGCTGTGAGGAGGGCCTCCCCTTGGTCGGAAGACTGGGGCGGCACGTGAGTTTGTGCCGTGGAGCAGGTGGGCAGGAGGATGCAGAGGTGGGTGATAGTTAGGACGAGTTTTCTAAGAGAGGAGACCATCCCCCCACTAGTTCTTGCGTAAGTGGTGATTCTAAAGGGGTTGGTAAATAGGAACGCCGGGAAATAGCGTCTCCGAGAAGCGCGCGGGACACTCAAACCACATTTGAGGGTCGACGGTTCCGCCACGCGGAAGCGAGTGTGCGGTGTGGAGACGGTACCGAGAAGTGGCTTTCCCTTTCCGGGAGGCACGTAGGCAAAAGAGCGGCGCTCGAGGTTGACAAACACGGACGAGGATAGCACGGAACCGGAAGTCACCGAATCCTTATGCAGGAAATTGCAGGAAATGGGGAAAAAATAGAGGTTGAACGTCAGAACTTGGAGTTTGGATGGGCCGCGCCGGAGCTTCACGAATGGCAAGCGCGGGGGCTTCTGAGAGCCCCGGCCTGCTTGATCAGCACGGAAGGTGTTTTCCAGCCGGGGTCAGAAGCTGACTTTGAAGAAAGCCTGACCTTGACGAGGTGGCGTATTGCTGTTTTGGCAAGTGCTGGAGCCACCGCTTCCATTGGGATTCACGAGCCCAAAATTGCCGGGCCCGTCGGGAAGGTTGGAGTCTGGACCACAGATTTGCATGCGATTGAGCACGTTAAAGAACTCCATCCTTAGCTCAGCGGTGACGTGTTCTCCAAAGTAGAAGTGCTTGGCCAACCCGATATTCTCCCCTGCGTTTAACGGATTGCGCAAATTGCTCAAGCTGCGAGGCTCATTCCCCTGCCTAAAGCCGGGGTCGGAAAATGCGGATGTGGTGAACACCGGGAGGCCCTTGTAATAGTTGTTGTAATTCACGTTAAGAGCGACACCGGAATTGAAGTTCGCCCGATTAAATCCGTTCAGGAAAGGATCGTTGTTGTTCGCGTAAACGGTCAGGGGAGTGCCGCTTGAATATTGAAACACGCCTGTAAACTGCCAGCCTCCCACAATGTTTTTCGCCAATTGGCCACCTTTGTTGAGGAACTTCTTTCCCGGGCCAATCGGCAACTCATAAACGCCGCTGATATTCAGGATGTGCGTTTGGTCATTACCGGCAATGGACCATTCCGACTTCTGATTGAACTTGTTCTCCGAACCAAAGTTGAATGTAGAAAAACCAGTATCGGTGTTGGACATGGTTTTCGACAATGTGTAGGAAACCAGGAAGCTCAATCCGGTGGAGAAGCGCTTTTGCGTTTGGACCTGAAGAGCGTTGTAGAAGGCAGCACCAGTCGTATCGAAGTTATTACAAATTCCGCCGCACGATTCGCTGGGATTGTACATTGGATATGGGAGCAGTGCTTGGGGCAGGCCAGCGCCGGCCCCATAGTCACTCATAAAATTACAATAGGGAGCGAATAAGCCAGCGCTGGGAGTGCCAGCGGGACATTGACTGAAGCCGGCACTTTGAAGCGCAGCCTGGGATGCCGTGGAAGTCCATGCGAAATTAGGGGAATTAGGCGACATCAAACAGTTCGCGTCATTAGGATCGCCGCTTGCGCAGAATTGGGTCAAGAACTTGGGGTTGGTTTGATTAATAGGGTTCAACAGAGATGGCAGGTGCAGCGAGCGGTTGCCGATGTAGGCCACGGAAAGGAACATGTTCCCGGGCAGTTCGCGCTGGATACCTGCATTCCACGCCTCGGTGTAAGGAATCTTACCTGGGTCTCGGCCAAATTGACGCAAAGCGCCAGTGGAATTGAGGAAGCTGCGATCCGTGAATTGGCTGGCAGCGGGTTGAGGAATGGACCTGCCGTCCCATTGACCATAGCCGGAAACGTTCGAGCCAAGCGAGTTTACGTTGAAAATACCACCCAAAAGGCTGCCGTAGTTGACGGCGATCTTGTTGTCACCGTATTCGTACGAACCGCCGTCCAAAAAATTTAAGGCAAAGCCGCTCAAGACCACAGTTTTGGGATCTAGCTTATAAGCGAAGCCAAAGCGTGGACTGAAGTTCTTCCAATGCATGTCTGCCCGGCTGTATCCCGCGCAGACCGAACACGTTCCCAGTTTGTTGGCGGCCCCGAGCAAAGGAGTGCCCGCAGGTGTCGCAGCGCCGGGATTGGGCACGGTAGGATCGAAAAAGAGGACGTTGTCGTGGTTTTCCGTGAAAGGCCGCGTGAGGTCCCACCGAAGCCCAACATTGACGGTCAGGCGGGAGGAGACTTTTATGTCATCCTGGATATACGGAGCAATGTAGAAATTGCGGAGACGATTTTCGATGGCGAACTGGCGCTGGGTGGCGTCCGCGTAACCCAAGAGATAACTGGCAAAGGCACTCCCGGTCGTGCCGATGTTGGCCGGATCGGCGGTAGTGCGCGAGTTAAAAGTAAAGCTGCCGCCACACTGCTGGCATTCCTGGTCATCTTGATAGGAACGACGAATTTCCCAACCAATATTGAAGCTGTTGCGGCCGCGAGTCCAAAGCCAGTTGTTGTCGAAGCTGATGCCGAGCTTGCGGTTCTTTGAGTAGGTCTCGCCATTGCTGTTTAATCCCCACGAGGAAGGCTGCTGGCCAAACGGGGAATTGAAATGAATGGTTGGGAGAGAGATGGAACCGGCGACAGCAGGAAAATTAAACCCGAGGAAGGAATTCAACTCGTTGTTGATCTCCCCCATCCAACCGAATCCCGCAGTCATTACCAGATTATTGGAAATGGCGTTGGAGTAGGTCAGGAAGAGCCCTGTGCCTAGGCGAGGCTCTTCTTCCTTCCCAGAAAGCGGATTATTAACACGGATGCCCGTATTGCAACAGGAGGTCAAGTCATACTTATCACGCCAGAAGCTGCCATGAAGCTTTTGCTTATCGGTCAGGTTATGGTCGATGGAGAAGCCCCAATTTGTTTGGCGAATGGGCAAAACACCTATATGGGAGAGAGCATTATTAAGCAGTCCTGGAAAACTGGGGGCCGGGATGAGTTTGAGAAGGCTTGCGGAAGTGGCGCTGAAGCAAGAAGTGGGAATCTTGTTTCCGGGCCACTGTTGCCCAGGTGCGGGAGCCGTGCAGCCGGAGGGAGCGACAAAACCTTGGGGAACAAAAATTGGAATCTGGACACCCTGCCCGTTTACGTAGCCGCTAAAATCGCCTCCCGCTTCTGCCGCAGTTGGCACGGTGTAGGTACCCTGGTCCTGAATGTTCTGACGGAACCAATCGGCGCTAAAGTGAAAAAACGTTTTGTTTCTCCCGCCGTACAGTTTGGGTATCCACACAGGACCACCGAGCGAGAAACCAAAACTGTTCTGATGAAGAGGAGGCGTCGGGCCTTTCTTCGTTGAGGTCGTGCCGGACGGGTTCGCTCCTGCAGCATTAAACATGGTATTGCGGTTGATCTCAAAAGCGTCACCATGCAGAGTGTTGGTGCCGGAAGCGAACTGGTAAGAAGCCACCCCCTGAGCCAAGCCGTATTGCGCGGAGAAGTTAGACGTAAGGACTTGAATTTCGCTGACCATTTCAAAAGGCGGATTGATATTCGATTGCAGGCCCTGTGTTTCCGATTGATTCGCGACAACACCGTTAAACATAACCTCGTTTTCAAAGTCGACTCCACCGTTAATACGATGGCTAAACTCGCCGCCTTGAACGCCCGGAGCGATGAAGAGATAGTCGTCAATTTGGCGGTCGCGAGCTCCGATATTGCCAGGCCCGCCCCCAATCAAAATGGGCACTTCCTCCACAAGTTTGTTTTCCACAATTGTGCCGAGCTGGGGCTGCGTGGTCTCTAGGGCGATCTGCTCTGCGACTACCTCGACAGTGTCGGTGGCCACGCCCGTCTTCAGGCTTACGTCCGCATTAGTGTATCTGCTGACGTCCACGTGAACATCACTCAGCAAGCCACTGGCGAAGCCAGGGGCTTCTACCCTTACTTTATATGTCCCTGGGATCAAGTCTGTAATGGTGTATGTGCCGGCCGAGGTTGTAATCGCAGTGTTGGATATGTTCGTGCCAGTATTTGTGACAGTGACTTTGGCGCCCGGGACGACGGCGCCGGAGGGGTCCGTGATCGTCCCAGTGATGCCGCTGAGACCCTGGGCGTGAAGTGTTCCCCACACGGACGCTAGCAGTATACCGATCCCTAGTACAAAGGTGAGGCCGCGCCGCGGAACTAAACGCAAACAGAGATTGCGGAAGCTGGAGAAAATCTTCATCAGTCGCCCCCTCAATGAGGTCCATGACCGGTACATCCGACCGAATCCAAGTGCGAAGTCGAATTCAACGCTCTAGAACTGAGAAGGACACCCCTCTCGGTCTCCCCAAACATTTGGCGGGAGTGTTGGACAAGAGGCCGAGGTCAGTCAATGCACCCATGTGTCATCTTCACGTTCCCAGGTAATTTGCTGAAAAGAGAGAGGATAGGTGGGAGTATTCCCTCCTCGAAGTAACCGGACCGGCGAAGCTACAAGATGCAAGATGCAAGATGCAAGATGCAGGGGCAGAACTAGGGAACTGCAGCGGTTAGAGCGTCTTTACCCTCGGTTACTTGCAAGGTGCAGTCAATGCAGGGGAGGGAGACCTCCTGGCGAAGGCCGCTGGGCCAGAGGATTTCGAGCTTGTCTACTTTGGAGGCCGAGCCGAGGCCGAAGTGGAGGCGCGGATCGGAGGTAGAAGCATAGCTGCCGCCGCTCGAGATGTCGGCGCGCTGGCGGACGCCACCAGCGGTGAGGAGAACTTTTGCGCCGATGGCGTCCCGGGAGGAACGTTGATTCGGTTTGGCGGAGGAAAAGGCCGGAGCGCTAACGCCCAGCACTACAGAAGACGAGGACGAAGAAGGGACAGACAGGAATGTTTGTCCTATCAGCTTCAGGGTGACCCAGTGGTTGGAGTTGTGGATGACGTTGCGAAGAAGGGTCGGGGTCGAATCCATGTTGTTGAGGACCACATCGATGTGGCCGTCGTTGAAGATGTCGCCGAAGGCAGCGCCGCGCGCGCAAACGACGGAGGCCAGACCGCTGCCGGTAGCAGGCGGGACTTCCTGGAATTTGGCACCGTCGAGATTGCGAAAAAGTTGCGGCCGTTGCGCCCACGTCGTGCCCCAGTCGCGTTTGTCGGCGATGGGGTAAACGTGGCCGTTGGCGATGAAGAGGTCGAGAAGGCCGTCGTTGTCGAAATCGAGGAAGCCGGTGCCCCAGCCGAGAAAAGGAATCGTTGCGCTGCCGAGACCGGCTTTGAAAGAAACGTCGGTGAAGCTCGAGTCGCCGTCGTTGCGGTAAAGAGTTTTATAGTCGTCGGAAAATGTGGTGATGAAGAGGTCCAAGCGGCCGTCACGATTGTAGTCGCCGAGAGCGATGCCCATAGAAGCCTGCGCGCGCCCTTCTTCGTTGAGCGCGAAACCGCTCATGTAGCTGACGTCCTCGAAGGTGCCGTCGTGGCGATTGCGATAGAGATAGTTGGGCGTGGAATCGTTGGCGACGATGAGGTCGGGCCAGCCGTCCTCGTCAAGGTCGGCGAAGACGGAAGCGAGGCCGTAGCGGCCTTCTTGATCGGCGACGCCAGCTTTGAGGCTGACGTCGGTGAAGGTGCCGTCGCCGTTGTTGTGAAAGAGATGATCGCTTTCGCCGAGCAGCCCCAGGGGCCCGCAAAAAACGTTGACGCCGCGGTATTGGCAGGCGCCTTCGGGGACGCCGCCCTTCCCTGCCAGAATGGGATGGTCGAGATCGTAGTGAACGTAGCCTGGAACAAAGAGGTCGAGCAAGCCGTCGCGGTCGTAATCGCCCCATGTTGCTCCGGTGGACCAGCCGCCGAGAACGACGCCAGCCTTCTCGGCGACATCAGTGAACGTGCCATCGTGATTATTGTGGTAGAGGCGCTTTTTGCGGTAGTTGGAGATGTAGATGTCGGGCCAGCCGTCGTTGTCGTAGTCGGCGACGGCAACGCCGAAACCCCAGCGATCATTGGACACGCCGGCTTTGTCGGTGACGTCGGTGAAGGTGCCGTCGTGATTGTTGTGAAGGAGCATGGCGCGAGGCGCGGGCTCGGCGCCTTTGACGGCGGCGACGGTCGATCCGTTAAGTAGATAAATGTCGAGCCAGCCATCGTTGTCGTAGTCGAGAAGAGCAACGCCGGAGCCGGGAGCTTCGAGGATGGTCGACTTTTCGGGAGAGCCGGAGCGGTGATGAAACTTGTCAAGGCCGGCTTGATGCGTGATGTCGACGAAGACGACAGGAGCGTCGTCCACGAATCCGCCGGCGGTGATGGGGCGCGAGTGGGAATCTTTGATGGGGGCGTGGATCCCCCCGGTGGACATGCCGGAAGGCCGAGGGAGCGGAATATTTTGCGGCTTTTCGGTGGCTTGCTGGCTGAGGGCAAATTGTGAAAAGGCCAGGACGCCAAGAGAGCTGAGGGCGACAAGAAGGAGCCGCAAGACACGGCTTGGCGGCCTTGGGACAGGGCCCGCGCTCATTTTGGAGACGTTCCCGCCGCCGGGGGCGAGCCGGGCAGCGGTTCATCCACTTGGAGGATTTGATCGGCGCTGACATTCTTCAAAGTTTGCCGGATGCCACTCGGCCAGCGAATCTCGATGGATTGGGCGACGGATTCAGGGCCTAGGCCGAAGTGGACGCGCTTATCGCTCGAAGAGAGATAGCTGCCGGCAGTCGAAACGGTGGCGAACTGCTGACTTTTGGAGGTAACGAGCCTGACTTCGGCACCAATGGCGTCGCGATTGCTTTTGTGGCCGACAAGTTTCAACTTAAGCCAATGGTTTTGCGTGGGCGTTTCGTTGCGCACGATGTGGACAGGGCCGTCGTTGGTGGTAACGACGGCGTCGAGACGGCCGTCGTTATCGATGTCGCCAACGGCCATGCCGCGGCCCAGCCACGGTTGGCTGAAAATGACGCCCGATGCAGCGGAAACGTCGACGAACTCTTTACCGGTGTTGCGCAGAAGAAGCATGGGTTCGCGGTAATGGAGATTGGGATAGCTGATCTCGACGGTGTCAAGATCGTGGCCTTGGGCGACCAGGAGATCCTTCCAACCGTCATTGTCGTAGTCGAGGAAGCGTACGCCCCATCCGGAGTGGGGCATGGTGATGCGAGCGATGCCGGACGTGAAGCTGTCGTAGGTGAAAGTAGAGTCGCGGTTGTTTTGGTAGAGGGCGTAGCGCTGGTTGGCAAGGTCCGTAATGATCAGATCCGGCCAGCCGTCATTATTATAGTCGGCGAAATCGACGCCCATACCGGCGAAGGTGCGGCCGTCGCCGTCGACGGCGACTTCGGAGAGGAGGCCCACTTCTTCAAAGGTTCCGTCGCCTTTGTTGTGATAGAGGAATTCGACCATAGAGTCGTTGGCAATGAAGAGATCAATATGGCCGTCGCGGTCGTAATCGGCGAGAGCGATACCCAGGCCTTTGCCGCGTTTTGCGAGACCGATTTTTTGCGAGACTTCCGTGAAATGGCCGTTGCCGTCGTTGTGGTAGACGAGTGGAGAAATGGCCTGAAAGACGTCCGGATGACAATAGGCACGGTAGCCTTCTTTGTGTTCGCCGCACCAGATGTCGTCGAAATCCCACTGAAGGTAGCGGAGGACAACAAGATCGAGCAAGCCGTCATTGTCTAAATCGCCCCAGGCGGCGCTGGTAGACCAGCCAGAGCCGGCAACGCCAGCTTTCTCGGTAACGTCGGTGAAAGTCCCGTCGCCATGGTTGTGGTAGAGCTTGTTGCCGCCGTAAGCCGTAACGTAGAGATCTTCGAAGCCGTCGTTGTCGTAATCGCCGACAGCGACGCCCATGCCGTAGCCAGCGCCTGGCAGACCGGCCCTTTCCGTCACGTCTTCGAAGGTGCCATCAGCCTTCTGGTGATAAAGACGGTTCCAGTAGTTTGGTCCGGTCTTCTGAGGGGTGGAGCCTTTGGGCGTGGGATCCTGGAGGGGTGCGCCGTTGACCATAAAAATGTCCAGGCGACCGTCGTTATCGTAATCGAAAAGGGCGACGCCGCCGCCCATGGTCTCCACCAAATAATGCATGGGGGTGTGCGAAGAGAAGTAATTGAAGTGGACTCCGAGAGCGGCGGTACCGTCAGTGAACCTTCCGGGAAATGGCTTCTCCCCGCCAGCCGAGGGACCCGATCGCCGGACAACGGCAGCCCCCATGAGTAGTACACCGAAAGAAAGGCTCAAGAGAGCGCGCATACTGGATTGATTTTACAGCATGACAGCGGGAAGGACCGCGTCAAGGGCTTACGGCAGGCGGTTCCGGCCCGGGAATGAGGAGAAATATCTTTTGAGAATGGAACACCTTAGGCGGGAACGTTCAAATGACATCGAAGCCGATTGACACCGCGGGAACGCCCATGAAGAGTGCAGCTAGGGCAAAGCGGAGGTGCGTGAGGTTGTGCTGCGTTCCGGTCACGAAGGGTGTTTTTCGACCGTAACGTGGACTAACTCCGATGGTAGGCTTGTCAGAATTCTGCTCGATCGTGTTAGGCCCGCAAGGGATGGGAGCACTCGAAGGTTTTGCCGGAGCAACGACACTCACCGCCCAAGCTTTAGGAGCGACAGTCACCAAACAATCGGGAGGGAATGCCCGATTCGGTGCGGCGAATCAGCGGGCCGTGGACCTAGGCATTGATTTATCTTGATAAACTCTAAGCGAAATTTCCCGTCTGCTCGAGGAGAGCCGTCATGCGAAAATTCCAGAAGATCCTGCGGTTCATCGCCCCGGTGGTCTGTCTTGGTTTGGCCGTTGCGTGCTTCGCCGAGACTACTTCACCAACGGACAACGAACCCGATTTGAGCAAGGAACCGACGCTCTATGTCGTTGGTTACGCGCACCTCGACACCGAATGGCGCTGGGAATACCCGCAGGTCATCAACGAATACTTTCGGAAGACCATGGAGGAGAACTTCGCGCTGTTCGAGAAGTACCCGCACTATGTCTTTAACTTTAGCGGAGCCAATCGCTACCGCTTGATGAAGGAATATTACCCAGCCGAGTTTGCCAAGCTCACCGGGTACGTTCGGGCGGGGCGGTGGTTTCCCGCGGGTTCCTCGATGGAAGAAGGGGACGTGAATGCGCCGAGCGCGGAGGCGATTATCCGGCAGATTCTCTATGGGAATGAATGGTTTCGCAAAGAGTTTGGCAAAGCGAGCGCCGAGTATATGCTACCCGACTGCTTCGGGTTTCCCGCCTCCTTGCCGACAATCCTGGCGCACTCGGGCGTCAAGGGATTCTCGACACAAAAATTGACGTGGGGCTCTTCGGCTGACGCCGGAGGACCGGAATCGATCGAAAGGACTCCGGAAGGAACGCCCTTTAACGTCGGAGTGTGGGTCGGCCCCGACGGCGAGAGCGTTCTGGCGGGGCTGAACCCTGGCAGTTACAGCGGCGGAATTTATACCGATCTCAGCAAGCCGCTACACGAGCCGCCACCCAACCCCACGCTGAAAGAAATCGAGACGAAGTTTCAGGCGCTGCGGGAGAAATATGGGCGGCGCGGTGGACAAACACCCGATCAGAAAGACATCGAGGAGTTCCTGAGCCTGCGGGATCAGCGAGATGGTCTGGTCAAGGTGGAGCAAGACCGCAACCGGGAATGGCATCAGGGGGATTGGGCAGCTCGAGTAGAGCATAACGGCAAAGTCAGTGATGTCTTCACGGATTACCACTATTACGGGACGGGCGACGTCGGCGGATCACCGGATGAGGACTCGGTGAAGCGGCTCGAGGCCATCGTTACGAAAGGCACGGCAAGCTTCCCGCCCGAGGGCGAGGCCTCCTTTTTCAGGAGGCAGTCCCATCCCCAGTGGCCCGAGGTCAAAGTAGGAGACGGACCGGTCCACGTGATTTCCGCCACGGCGGACCAAATGTTCCTGGATATCACTCCCTCGGAAGCCAAAGGGTTGCCGAGATACGCCGGCGAAATGGAGCTGACCAACCACTCGGCCGGGTCACTCACGTCGCAGGCGTACCAAAAGCGTTGGCTGCGCAAAGAAGAATTGCTCGCCGACGCCGCGGAGAAAGCCTCGATCGCGGCGGAATGGCTGGGGGCACGAACGTATCCGCGTGAGCGACTGTACCATGCATGGACGCTGGTGATGGGCGGGCACTTTCACGACATCGCTGCGGGCACAGCCACGCCGAAGAGCTACGAGTTCGCGTGGAACGATGACGTCATCGCGATGAATCAGTTTGCGGGAGTACTAACCAACGCAACCGAAGGGGTTGCGGCGGCCCTGAATACGGAAGTGAAAGGCGTCCCCGTGGTGGTCTTCAATCCGCTCAACATCGCGCGAGAAGACGTGGTGGAAGCCAGCGTGGAATTCCCCGGCGGAGTGCCCCAAGCCGTTCATGTCACCGGTCCCGGCGGCAACGAAGCTCCAGCGCAGATCTCGGGGGGGAAAATTCTATTTCTAGCGCAGGTGCCGCCGACAGCCTACGCGGTTTACGATGTGCAACCAGGCGAGGCCTCCGGCACGTCGACGCTGAAAGTATCGAACGATTCGCTCGAAAACCAGTATTACCGCGTTCGCCTGAATGGCGATGGGGACGTCGCAAGCATCTTCGACAAAACGATAGGCAAGGAACTGCTGTCCGCGCCGGCGAGGCTGGCTATCTCCTACGACAACCCGCAGCAGTGGCCGGCGTGGAACATGGACTGGGACCAGGAGCGGACACCGCCGAAGGCGTACGTGAGCGGGCCTCCTAAGATTCGCGTTGCGGAGAATGGGCCGGCGCGCGTGGCGCTGGAAGTTTCAAGGGAAACCGCCGGCTCGGCGTTCCTGCAGACGATCCGGCTGTCCGCGGGGGACGCGGGCAAGCGAGTGGAATTCGGCAACGTGATCGACTGGAATACGAAGGAGTCCAACCTGAAGGCGGCGTTTCCATTGACCGCTGCAAACCGCGTGGCGACCTATAACTGGGACATAGGTACGATCGAGAGGCCAACGGCAGAGCCGAAAAAATTTGAAGTTCCCTCGCACCAGTGGATTGACCTGACAGACATAAGCGGCGAATTTGGGGCCACGGTCCTCACCGACTGCAAGAACGGTTCCGATAAGCCGAATGATCACACTATCCGCCTCACGCTCGTTCGGACTCCAGGCACGGCCGGCGGATATCACGACCAAGGCACGCAGGACCTCGGGCACCACGAATTTGTGTACGGCATCGCCGGCCACGCCGGGAGTTGGCGCGACGGGCAAACCGATTGGCAAGGGCAGCGGCTGAACGCCCCGCTGATTGCCTTCGAAACCTCCAAGCATGCGGGAGCCCTGGGGCAGGAGTTTTCTTTGCTAAAGGTAAGCAACCCGCGGATTCGGGTTTTGACGCTGAAGAAAGCCGAGCAAAGCGAGGAGATCATCGTGCGGATGGTGGAACTGGACGGAAAACCGCAGGAGAACGTGCGTGTGTCGTTCGCCTCGCCGGTCGTTGCGGCGCGCGAAGTGAACGGCCAGGAGCAGCCGATGGGCCCAGCAACCGTAAGCGATGGCGCGGTGGTGACCTCGTTTTCGGCCTATCAGCCGCGTACCTTCGCGGTCAAGCTGGCGGCGACGACCGGGAAGGCCAGCAGCGTACATTCTGCCCCGGTGAAGCTGCGCTACGATCTCGCAACCGCCAGCAACGACGGCACAAAATCGTCCCAAGGATTTGACGGCAAAGGCAATGCGTTGCCTGCGGAGATGCTGCCTTCGCAAATCCAATTCGACGGTGTGGAGTTTCAACTGGCCCCGGCAAAAACTGGCGTGCCCAACGCACTCGGCGCAAAGGGCCAGACGATTGAGCTTCCCCCGGGAAGCTATAACCGCCTGTACTTGCTAGCCGCTTCCATTGATGGCGACCAGAAAGCCGTGTTCGAAGCAGGCCGTAAACGACTCGAGTTGAATATTCAGGACTGGAGCGGATTCATCGGGCAATGGGATGACAGGCAGTGGACGGCGAAAGACACCATGATTCCGGCAAGCGGAGGGCGGCCGGCTCGCACCGTGCACGACGATTACGCGGAGATGACCGGCATCAGGCCGGGCTACATCAAGCGCGCGGACCTGGCGTGGTTCTGCTCGCATCACCACAACCCTGCGGGCGACAACGTGGCCTATTCCTACTCGTATTTGTTCGGCTACGCCGTCGCTTTGGAACCCGGAGGCAAGAGCATCAAGCTGCCGGATAACCCTAAGATCCGGATTCTCGCAATGACCGTGGCGGAGGACAATCCGAGCATAAAGCCAGCGCAGCCCCTGTACGATGTTCTTCCTCCGGCAGCAGCGGGCGACAAGGATTTTCTACTTTCTAGCTCAACCACAAGCCTCTCCATCACGCAGGGGCGAAGCGCCACAGTAGTGGTCGGTGTAACGCCGAGGAATGGGTTCCAGAGCAACGTGAGCCTGGCGGCGACAGGACTGCCTGCCGGAGTAACGGCAACTTTTAGTTCGCCGAACGCCTCTGGAACAAGCACGCTAACGCTAAAAGCAGGCAGTTCGGCACACGCAGAGATTGCTACAGTCACTGTCACGGCAACGTCAGGCAGGTTGTCGCAGAATGTCCCTATCCTTCTGAAGGTAGTCGCGGTGAAGACGGGGACAGTGGCAGTTGATCTCACTTCGGCCTACAACCTAACGGGTATCTACACAGACGGATCGACGTTTGACGAGACCTCTAGCCTTGATGGTGGCGGATTCGCGCTCCCCGAGCAGCCTGTGGGCGCCACGCAAGAATGGGATGGCGTTTTGTTTCGGCTAGGCCCGGCCAATGCGCCGGATGTCGTCACGGGGGAGACGGTTACTCTACCTGCTGGTAAGTTTGGCGCTTTGAAGATTCTTGCTACCGGTGTGGAAGGCAGCCAGAAATCGCAAACCTTCACCGTCGCGTATGTCGACGGAACGTCTTCGACTTTCACGCAGAGCCTGAGCGACTGGTATTCACCGGGAAACTTCAGCGGAGAATCTATGGCCGTGACTGTTCCTTATCGCCTTACGGGCGATGGGGAAACGGATGACGGTACCTTCCATATCTTCGGCTATTCGTTCGATCTCGACAGCAGCAAGGTGGTGCGCAGCGTGGCCTTGCCTAGGAATCGTAATGTGGTGGTCCTTGCTATGACGCTCGTCCCTTCAACGCAGTAAAACAGCACAGCCGAAATGTAGAAAACGGCGTAAGCCTTCGCGAGGGTGACGTCCTGATTCGCCGTGGGAACGTCCACGAGAAGAATGAGTTGGTGCCTTTTTCATCCAAGCCACCAAAATCTTCGGAGCCGTCGTTACAAACGGTATGGCAATTCCGTATCGGCTGCTACTGCGCGCCAATAGACTTCGGAATCGCCAATGTCCTACTTCTCAGTGATCAGCTTAAACTGCGCCGTGTCGGGATTGGCGGGTTGTTCCATGAACACGCGTGTCTCCACGGTTTTGTAGAGCTCTTCAGGCCTAAGCGGAACCAGGCCGGGCGTGGCGCTTGGTAGATGGCGGAGTATGGAGGCGAACACGACCTCGCGTCCAGAGAATGCGCTGAGGTTCTTGTACTCTGTCAGCAATACGATAGAGTTCGGATCGCCTGCTGAGGAACCAAGCGCTGCCAGTAGCACTTCAGAGACCCGGTGGTAGCTTAGAACCACACCCTGCCGTTTAGCCTCCTGTCGGATGCGCATCCAGTGATCGTCGAGATAGCCAAGGGCCAGTGCCGTCTTGCCGGGTTGCACCTCGATGAACTCCATGGCCCAAACCGGTCTTTCCGCGACCTCCGGGCTTTGCGCGTCTCCCTTAGCAATGAAACAAAGGGAGCAGAGAAGGAGACTCGCGAATGTCAGGACTCGCATTGGCTTTACCTCCCGTCTGGTCAGACTTCCTGACCGTTTTACACGGCATCGTAACACGGCCCCGCAACGGCACCAACCATCCGCTAGCGATCCCGTTCGATGTATGAGCGGCCTTGGACATGAAACGGCGGGACTCGCTCGAAGTTTGGTTTCGCTGACTTACTCAAGCATTTCCTTAGCGTACTTCGTACTTTATCCAAAAGAGGAATTGTGGGCATCTCTTCGTCAACGCCCCAAGTGCACCGTGTCGACCTGACGATGTCCGAAAATCACGGGGCCATCTGAACGGGAACGGCGAAGTTCTAACTAAGACGGCCGCGAGTCTCGCCTGACAGTCGATCAGAAGGGCAACAGAATGAAGCGAGAACGACCTGCCATGGACGCGCAAAAGCAGTAGTATGTTCCTCGGGGAGCAATCCATAAATCCCGCGAGGAGTCTCGATGCAGCGAACACCTACACATCCGGCGCTTGGATTTCTCGTCCTTGGTGCCCTTTTGGTTTCTTCGCCAACAACTCCAGGACAGTCGTGTTCCTTCAAGCCTGTTCTACAGGGACGCGTTTGTACCAAGCCGGGCGCACCATGCAAGCCACCTACGGTGGGTAGTGGAAATGTGGGCAAGTGCACGACCGAGGGTTTGCATCCGGAAGAGCTTGCATGCGAATGCCAGGGCTCGCCGACTCCGAGCTATAACATAACCCTGTCTCCCCTGTCGCCGACTTACATTGATACAGACGTCGCAACTTCCACCATCACAGTCATTGCATTTAACGGCTTTACCGGCAAGGTGGACTTTAGCTGCACTGTCTCCGGAGTGCCCCATCCCGCGCCATCCTGTGCGAACCCTGCTTCGGCGACCGTGACCAACGGCTCTGCCACCTCGCTGTTGAGGGTCTCTGCAAGCACTTCTGCCGCGGAGGGCACCTATACGGTTACAGTCAACGCAGTGGATGGCCATGGACGGCCGCCGGACAACGGGTCACAGTCTTCGACCGTGTCCGTTTCCCATGTGCGCTGGATCCTCATGGGCGGCGGGCGCATTTCGCTCCTTACTTTCGTCGCGTTGCTGGCGCTATGGAGTGTGCGGCTCCTGTGGCGCGACAAGAGAGATGCTTGACGATGAGCTCGCAACCTTATGTTGCACGCAAAGCTTGACCTGGCGGCCATTCGCATGCCTTGGCTCAACCGAGAATTTCTGCTTCGCGCGAGCTTCGTCGCCCTGTTTGTTCTCCTCACCTATCAGTTCCCGTGGCGATGGCTGCGGTTCGTAACTTCAGCAGCCGTCCTGCGTATTTCCTCATCCCTCGGCATGGCCACCGCGCGCGTGTCGTTTGATACCATTCGCATTCAAGGGCAGCTCTTCAGGGTCGTGATCGCCTGCACGTTTGTCGATGTCTTCATGGGGTCGATTCCCCTTCTATGGGACGTTAGAAAATCCTTGCTCCGAAATGCCTCGCGGCTCCTGGCAGTCGCCGTCATTTTTTTCGGCTTGAACCTGGTCCGGTTGGAAATTGCGCAAGTCCTCTATTTTCGCGGCGTACCGTGGACGTTGGCAGACGAAGTCCTCGGTGGATTTGCTTATTTTGCGGTTTGGCTCTTTCTTTGGCGGCGAACTTGGCGGCTTCTACGCGAAGTGTGAACCAACGCGGTCTTTCTTTAACGAAATGCTCACTGCCTCGAATGTACCCACCACTTCTTCGGCGAAAGGCTTCGATACTCGCGGAGAACCCTTCGCTTGATGCTATCGCCTACGTACCATCGCCGTTGGAAAACTCTCGAGACTTGCTCAGCCTGTCCCGCCGTTGGCAAAGGCTTTGGTTTAGCCAAACTCCTTCCATGAGACGGTCATCACGCGTCGCTCTTGCGGTAAAAGCAGTGGGGTAGACGGGAATGGCCCGGACTATTGAATCGTTACCGTAACGGCGGTCTGAGCCTGGCTGACGCCATTTGCGGTGAGCGCAGCATTCACGGTGAACATGTAGGTCCCCGCAGTTGTGCCGGGATTTGTCGGCGGGAGTGGTGGCGTCGTAGCGCTTCCACCACCACAGCCAACGAGCGCGCCGAAGATGACAAAAGTGAAGAGGAAAGTAGCTACGACTCGGCGATTAGGATACCGCGCAGCGGCGCCCAGCAAGAAGAAGCAAACCGCGAGCACTCCCGCACTGGCGACCAGAGGCGGCTGCCCTTTCGCCAAGCGCCAATCCTGCAAAGACAAGGAACTGGCGCTCGAAGAGGGGGCCGCGGAGTTAACGGTCATGACCGCTGTGACAGCGCCTGTGCCGGTGATGTTCAGTGCATCCGAGGGAGCGCTACAGGTAGGGAGATGCACGGCTCCGGGCGGAGAGGAAGTTAGCGCACAAGAGAGATAAACCGCGCCAGTGAATCCGTTGCCCGGGGTCACGGTGATCGTGGAGGTGTTGCTCGTGGTGGCTCCAGGAGACGCGATGGTGACCGGAGTCGCCATAACGCTGAAGGGTGGAAGAAAACCCTGGGTGACGATGAGGGACACGTTCACGCTGGCTGGACCATAAGTGGAGTCGCCTGAATAGGAGACATTGATTGGGACCGTAATTTGGCCATTGGTGGGAGGGAAGAAAAGACCGCCCGGGAGTGCCATTGAGCTCGCCGAGCCGTTCTTGAGCGGTTCTGTGTCGTTCCATTCCGACTCAGATCCGCCGGCTGAGAAACTTACGGTTCCCGTGGGAATTGGCAGGCCATTTTGACCAGTAACCGTGGAGGTGATCTGAGTGAACTCACCCTGATTGATGGAACTCGGATTGGCGGCAGCCGAAAGCGTGGCGGCGTTTTCAACCACAACGGGGAACGTCGCGGTGGTGGAAATATAGTTGGCGTCGCCACTGTAACTCGCAGTGACGACATCCTTGCCCAGAGGTAGGGTGGAGACGCTGAGGTTGGCTGAGGAGGCAAAGAGATTGTTGTAGTGGGGAACCAGGGGAACGGTTCCAATGGCAGTATTCCCAAAAGTAAAGCTAACTGTGCCCGTCGGGGCAACCGGGGCGGAATCGTAAACAGTGCAGACGCCGGCTTCCCTGCACACCGGTCCAGAAAACTGATTCCTCACGTGCAGCTCAAGCGTCGTCGCCGAACCGAGAGCCACGGGAGACGGCTTCGCGTCCAAAAAGGCTACGCTCGATGCTTTCGTGATGGTGAACGTGAGAGGCGTCGTGCTGGTGGACGCGTTGAAGCTGGCGTCACCGGAGTAGCTGGCGCTCAAACTGTTCGGGCCGACCGGAAACGAAAGAGCAGGAGTCCATTCGGCAAATCCTTGGGCGTTTAGACGCAAGGGGCCCGAGCTGACGTTGGAACCAGCCGTGTCGGTGAAGGTGACCGTTCCCGTGGCGACACCATCGGTGCCGCCATTCGGTGCATTCACGGCGATAGGCTGGGCGTCAATCACGATGTAGGCGCCATAAGGATAGCTTGCGCCGTTTGCTATGGGAGCCAAAGAACTGTTGCTTGCGTTGCCGTAGCTTCCGGTGATGGAGACTGCACTGCCTTCTGGAGCGACACTGAGAGTAATCGGCGCGGAGGTGCTTGGACCAAAAACGAGGTCGCCCGCATATCTCGCGGTGAGTTGGTATTGGCCGCCGGGAAAGTTGTTCACGGTGGCCGAAGCGGCGCCGCCGTTCAGGGTCAATTCGTTTAGGCTGATGTTAGCCGCTGCGGCGCTTTCCGCAGGAAGCAAAACAACATCGCCCGTCGGTGTGCCGCCATTGCCGGTGACCGCCACGCTCACGTTAATGGCGGTCCCGTGCGTAAAGGTCGTCTGACTCAGGTTCAGCGAAGTGTTGCTCGCTGTAAAGTTCAGCGAGTTCCAATATTGGACAAGCAGATTCGCGTCGACGCTGCCTAGGCCCGTGGCCTGATCGTAGCCTGGGCCGGCGTAGTAGTGGCCGAGGATATAGAACCCTTTCGTGTTGTCATTGGCGGTGCTTAGCATGCAAGAGGACGAACTTTGCCGGCAAGGTACGTCATTGCTCCCGATCGAAATATCATGAAAAACCGAGGGCTGCTGCATGGCGAGCGGATAAAGAACGAAATTGGCTTGCCCCTGACGTCCGTACTTCTGAATGACGAGGGCCATAATCCCGGCCATGGCCGGTGAAGAGGCTGAGGTGCCGCCTATCGCGGTGATTTCCTGCCCGGTGCAGTCTTCCTGGGGCAGGCAGATAGGATAGAAGCTATCGTTTTCGCCGTCCGCAGCGAAGAGGGCCACGTCGGGAAGGTCCCGCGCGCCATCGGCGGGCACTCCCTCACCGCTTTGCCAGGTTGGTTTCGGATAATAGATGCTCGCGCCCCCACTTCCGGCCACGATCGTGGGTTGATTCGGGTTGTAGACGCTACCATCGTAAAGATCCATCCCGAAAGCTTGGTTCCAGGGTTGCTCGTGAACAGTTTTCAAGAGCGAGGCAGCCGGCGTCGTGGGGCTCGGCATCGCTATATTCCAATAACTTGCCAGTTCGGCGCTCTGAGCGCCAGCAGTGCTGTTATAGCTTGTGTAGAAGAAATCGGTGCCCCCGACGGAGATGTTCCACGGCGTGGAGGAAAAGCCGTTCACGGCGAGGCCGAGCTGAGCTGGCTCGGGCGCGTTGAAATCGTCACAGCCCGCAGAACCGCTGTCGCCGGAGGAGACCAATGAGGTCTGCCCTTGGGCGGCCGCCTGCTCCCAAAGCGCGGCCCAGAACTGATTGCCGGATGAACCGAGCGCTTGTTCACACTGGCCATAGCTAGTGCTCAGAACCGAAGCGACGTCGTCGTCGACGGCACGCTGTGCCGCGAGCAGCAGACCGGACTGAACCGTCGTGTCAGCGGCGGTGTAAAGATTCACGGTGGCCCCGGGGGCTACCGCACCGGAAACTTCTACATCGAGAAAGGACTCCACTTCCGCCCAATTCCCATGATTCACCGAGGCACTTGGCCCCGGATCGAGACCGTCAACGACGATGTTGAGCGTGCCAACCGGTAACCCGAAGAATGAACGGTAGTTTGCTACCACGTCCGGATAAACGTTCGAGGCGCCAATAAGGCCGATGTTGACACCCGTCCCGTCGATGCCGGCCGCGTATAACGGATTCAAATCGTATTGGACTGCAAAATCAGCAGGCGCCAGAGCCAGCAGCGGAGGGGAATTCCCAATTGTCCATTCCGGGTGGACCACGTGGGTTTTGCGATCGTATAAGGCTTTGCCAAGAACCTTGACCTGCGGTGTTGGACGGAAGTCGTGGAGCGGCGTGATCCCTGCAATCACGGGGGCGAGGGCGGCGGGAATTTGCGGCTCGCGGTTGTTGGCAGAGTGTGCTTGGCCGTTGACGACGTAGGTGTGAATTTCTGTGCCAAAGGCTTCGCGGAGTTGTCCGGCACTCCCGGAAAACTCGATCACCATCTTCCCTTTTCGAGCACCGGCAACAGAGAAACCGTGCCTTTGGAGCCAAACAGCGACTGCCGCAATCTCGGAGTCCCGGGCTCCATAGAGTTCGCCAAATTGTTTGGGCGTGAGCCACTTGTGATAGCTGGGGCTGCCCTGCGTGTGCGCATCTCGGAGGAACTGCCGGAGCGCGGCCACGCGCTCCGGAGAGCGCTGAAACAACAACAGCATCCGCTGAACCGGTATGGAATCGGGGACGGCACCCTGATCGTAGCGAGCCTGCGCCAGCGGGTGCACGTTTCCCTTCAGCGTGACACGAACGCGCTCATCGATTGGCTGAGTGATGCGGGAGCGCTGCAAGGTCTGCGCGGCAGCAAAGCTGCCGGAAAAGGCACCAAGCAGACCGAGCCAACCCAACAACCGGCAGCCAAAAAACCATCTTGGCCCTATCGCTCGACCGGGAGACGTGCGGTGGAAGGTTCGGTTCATAGGGTTGGACGTTCTGCTGGGAAAATGGATGTTTTATGGCGCCTCCCAAGCCATACAAAGCTGCTTTTCTATACTAATGCGTTTACTCTGGCGGTGATCGGCTAACCACCGCAAGAGTTAACGCCGGACGGTTGAGCGGGAAAGTTCGCCCCTTTCGTCAGTCGGTAAGATGGATAAACGCTGGGGAAGTTATCCAGAATTATAGGTTTTCGAAGGCAGAGGCGCAAGGGCCACCTGACGGCCTTTTGACGGCCTTGACACCGACATCCATTGCATCCCAATTCACCGCCGAATCGTCTAAGCGTGTAAAGCCCAGGAGGTAAGCTGCCAGTCGGCTTGAGGGGGGCGCGAAGATGCGAAATTTTTTCTTTTTGCAAACCTTTATCCAAGACCTGAAGTATGCAGTACGCAGCCTGCGTAAGAATCCCGGTTTCGTCTCCGTTGTGGTTGCATCGCTGGCGCTGGGCATCGGTGCAAACAGCACCATCTTTAGCGTGATGAACACGCTGCTGTACCGGCCATTGCCGTATCGCGGCGCAGACCGGATGGTGGCCATTTGGGAAACGCCGCTCGGCCATCCCGATCAGTGGCAGCCTCCGCCGATCGCCGAAGTGCTCGATTGGCAAAAGCAGAGTCGTGTCTTTGAAGATATCGCGTTAGCGAGCGGCACGGAATCCTCCATTCTTTCGGGTAAGAACGGATCCGAGTCGATTCACATTCAGGACGTCACGCCGAATTTTTTCGGTCTGCTGAGCGTCAAACCCATACTGGGACGAGCCTTTGTTGCCGACGAACAGCAGGAACTCACGCAGGCCGTAGTTATTAGTGATTCGTTTTGGAAGGGGCATTTCGATGGCGACCCGGGGGTGCTTGGGAAAAGCTTCACGAATCACAACACCGGTATTGCCTCTACGGTAGTCGGAGTCATGGCTCCAGGCTTCGCTCCGTTTTACGGCGACCGCATTGACCTGTGGCAGCCGATCAATCCAGCGAGCTCGAGGTATGCGGCGCGGCAGGATCATTGGCTCATGCCGGTGGCGCGGCTCAAGCCGGGCGTGAGTATTGCGCAGGCGCAGGCGGAAATGGACGTGATTGCTCGCCAGCTCGAGCAGGCTTACCCCGCGACGAACAAAGGTATCGGCAAAAAAGTGCAACCTCTGCACGAGGCGCTTTTCGGCTGGGCCCGGCAGCCGTTGTATCCGTTGCTCGGCGCTGTGTCTTTTGTTTTGTTAATTGCTTGTGCGAATGTGGCGAACCTTTTGCAGTCCCGGACGGAAACGCGGCGAAGCGAATATGCGGTGCGAGCTTCCCTGGGAGCCGACCGGCAGCGGCTGATGCAGCAACTCTTCGCGGAGAGTGGCCTGCTAGCATTGCTCGGGGGAGTCCTTGGTGTGGCACTGGCCCACTGGGGCATTCAGATTTTCCGCGCGCTAGTGGGCGACTTCCCGAGCGCCGAGAGCATTGCGATTGATGCGCGGGTGCTGCTTTTCACGCTGGGGATTTCTCTCTTAACGGCATTCATTTTTGGACTTATACCCGCCCTGCAAGCGTCGCATCCCGATCTCAACAATGCCCTGCGGGAAGGGGGGCGGCGAACCGTTGCTGGATCGCGCAGCCTCACGCGGCACGCTCTCGCGGTCAGCGAGGTGGCGCTAGCCATGGTGCTGCTCATCGGCGCGGGCCTGTTGATCAACTCCATCCTGCGCATGCAGCGCGTGAATCCCGGATTCGACTCGAGCAACCTCCTGACCATGAGCATTCAATTGCCGGAAGGCGGCCAGTACATGCATCGTGTGCCCGGCGGGGATATGGAACAGGCCACGCCGGCGGTGAATGCATTTTACAAACAACTGCTGGAAAGGGTTGCTGCGCTGCCTGGCGTCGAATCCGTTGGTTCCATCACCGGTCTTCCTACACGGTTCTCCGAGGGGTACACCTTCTCGATCCTGGGACACCCTGAAACGCCGCCGGACCAGCGGCCGCGTGCCGGCTACAACGAAGTCATTCCGGGCTTTTTCCGCACCTTCAAGATTCCGCTGAAAAAGGGGCGCTATCTTGATGATCACGATACAGAGGCCGCGCCTTGGGCGATTGTCGTGAACGAAACGTTTGCGCATCGCTTCTTTCCGAACGAAGACCCGATCGGGCAGCAGATTCTGTTGCGTTACGACCCATACCCGGTAAACGAGCGCCGCCCGCGGCAAATTGTCGGGGTCGTCGGCGACGTCAAGCATTGGGGCCTGGGCCAACCAGCGCCGCCGTTCATGTATGCCTCGCTTTGGCAGCAGCCCGCGGTGTATCCGGGAGGGGCGATTGTCGCGCACTTATGGCAAACGCTAGCGATACGAACGGCTCCAGGCGCGCGCCGCGTGGGAGACTTAGCAGCGTCGGTGAAGAAGATTGTGTCGGAACTCGATCCCGACCAGCCCGTTGGCGAAGCGATGATGATGGATCAGGTCCTCGCGCGGTCCATGGGCGAGTATCACTCGTACACGGAACTGTTGGGAATCTTCGCGGGCATCGCTGTGCTGCTTGCGGTGACGGGCATCTACGGTGTGATGTCTTATTTTGTCAACGAACGCAGGCGGGAATTTGGGATCCGCGTTGCCCTGGGCGCGCAATCCGCTGACGTTTTAGGCATGGTTGCGAAGACCGGATTGCGGCTGGCGCTGATCGGAGTCGGCGTAGGCGCTCTCTTGGCGCTCGGGGTCACGCGCGTAATCTCGGCAGTACTGTACGACGTCAAGCCTTGGGATCCGGTGACGTATGCCGCTGTTGGGGTCGTGCTAACCGCCGTAGCTCTGTTGGCTTGCTTTGTACCGGCTTGGCGCGCGAGCAAAGTCGATCCGATCACCGCACTACGCTACGAATAACTTCTCGCCACAACCTCCGTGGCAACAGCGTCCTGGCAGGCACGAGCCGTGCAACAGACGGCACGAGATCTTGGAGCTGATGTTCGGATCATGGCTCACGATCCCGACCCGGAGGCCGGTGGCCAGCAAACGGCCTTGATGAGCATTACGTATGGTGACCCTGACCCATCCGTTTTTGCACCGCCTGCTGGATATACTGTTCAGGCAGGGCATCGGTAAGAGCCGATTACCGGAAGCGCGGCTCATAGGCTCATAGACTGCGGGCTGTCAGGAAGGGTCCGCTGCCCTCTTGAACCGCACTCGAAGCGACGAGCTACCTCGTAATCCTTGCCTCTGTGCGAGCCAAAAACTCCAGTCCCAGACCAAATGTCTTGCGTTGAAGAGCTTTGCAGTAAACAACTCTTGCGCGTGCCCGAAGTTCGTCCCGGAAAGATTTGATAAGCACAATGGTACCGGGCTCCCAAGGCCGCTCTGTCTGGACTCGCATTCCGTATGAAGTGATGTTTTCCGTAGAAACCTGCTCAGTTAGCCACGGCTGCGCCAGATTCGAAACCAGCACCTGAAGCCTTGCGGAATTGCGCTTTTCTCTCCGGCCCTCCATCAGTCCACCTTTAGCTGGCCAGACTAGACACCCAGCTGCGTAGGGCAGGCCTGACGCCTAATTCCCAAGCGCTTTATTAAGGCCGCGAGGTGTTGGCAGTCCTGGCGATTAATAGCGATGAATTTCAGCCCCACGCCCTTCCCGGGTTTTGCGTGGCGAACCTCGGCACTGGCGCGAATCTGTCCCTCACCGGCAAGGAAGTGGAGCGTCACAAGAGCTCCTAGGTGCTCCTCAACGGGGCTTTCCATGAACAAGCCACTTGGGCTGAGATCGCGAACGCGTGAGAGGCCTTCTCGACCGTCGCAACTCCAGAAAGCGTAGACGCTTTCCTCCGCCTCAACCCGCGAGGTATGCCTGCGGAAACAGGACATCGTTTGCGGCATGCTTTCCGCTGGTCGATTTAGCACCAGACACCTACCATAATGAACATTTAGCTGACTACTGGATTAAGCCCGGAGAACCACACAAACAACCAGACAAAAGCTGCAAAAGCCTATCGGGTAAAGACCTGCTACGCAAAGCGATCTTTGCGTACGGAGCTTACGAAAGATGGCTACGACAGAAAAATGGCGCCCGAGCTGCTCGACCTGGCGAAAGGGAGTAAGGGGAACAAGGATGCAGTCGCGAACGATATGTCGGTTCGCGAGAACCTTATCGAGA